>Ga0102590_1000244_pt1 | contig 140955 bp, 111 predicted proteins | sample AraplaMF_Col_mMF_FD_76859 | JGI IMG/M metagenome (GOLD analysis project Ga0102590, IMG submission 76859) | Arabidopsis root microbial communities from the University of North Carolina, USA - plate scrape MF_Col_mMF | ecosystem: Host-associated > Plants > Roots > Endosphere | place: USA... | reverse complement strand
CGATGAACTGCAGGTAGAGCCAGGCCGCCTTGCGGCGATCCGCCGGGGTCGACTTGAGCAGCGTGAGGGAGCCGGCATCCTGGTAGCCGAGCTTCATGCCTTCCTTCCAGTACGCGCCGTGCGGCGAGGGCGCCATACGCCATTTCGGCGTACCGTCCGCGTTCATCACGGCGATGCCCGGCTTCACCATGTCAGCGGTGAAGGCGGTGTACCAGAACATCTGCTGGGCGATGTTGCCCTGCGCCGGCACTGGACCGGATTCCGAGAAGGTCATGCCCTGCGCCTGCGGCGGGGCATACTTCTTCATCCACTCGAGGTACTTGGTGATCGAGTAGACTGCAGCGGGACCGTTGGTGTCGCCGCCGCGTTCGATCGACGAGCCGACCGGACGGCAGCCTTCCATGCGGATGCCCCATTCGTCGACCGGCAGACCGTTCGGGATGCCCTTGTCGCCGTTGCCGGCCATCGAGAGCCAGGCGTCGGTGAAGCGCCAGCCGAGCGAGGGGTCCTTCTTGCCATAGTCCATATGGCCGTAGACCTTGACGCCGTTGATCTCCTTGATGTCGTTGGTGAAGAACTCGGCGATATCCTCGTAGGCCGACCAGTTCACGGGCACGCCGAGCTCGTAGCCATACTTGGCCTTGAACTTGGCCTTGTAGTCCGGATTGGTGAACCAGTCGTAGCGGAACCAATAGAGGTTGGCGAACTGCTGGTCGGGCAGTTGATAGAGCTTGCCGTCCGGCCCCGTGCCGAACGACTTGCCGATGAAGTCGTTGACGTCGAGCATGGGATCGGTGACGTCCTTGCCCTCGCCGGTCATGTAGTCCGACAGCGCGATGGTCTGTCCGTAGCGGAAGTGCGTGCCGATCAGGTCGGAATCGTTGATCCAGCCGTCATAGACGTTCTTGCCGGACTGCATCTGGGTCTGCAGCTTCTCGACGACGTCACCTTCCTGGATGAGGTCGTGCTTGAGCTTGATTCCGGTGAGCTCGGAGAACGCCTTGGCGAGCGTCTGCGCCTCGTATTCGTGGGTCGTGATGGTCTCGGAGACGACGTTGATCTCCATACCCTTGAACGGTTCGGCCGCCTTCGCGAACCACTCCAGCTCCTTCTTCTGATCGTCCTTCGACAGCGTCGAGGGCTGGAATTCGGTAATCCACTTCTGGATCGTGGCGTCGTCGGCGGCGCGAACCGGCGCCGAGACGGCGAGCGACACCGCCATGATGGCGGCGGCGCTGGACATGGTCAGAAAACTGCTCTTGGTCAATGGGCCTTTCCTTCTCCTAAACTGTCGCATGTTGTTCCTCCGTTGCAGCGACAAAATTTTCACAGGCCCGGGTTTAGATCCCGGATCTGGCCGTCCCTTCGCGAAGCGTCAGACCGTGCGAAAAATGAGCACGGCCGTGGCCAGCGAAATTCCACTTGCGAGCCACAGGCTCGAAATTTCGAAACCCTCCTCGCCGATCGGCAAGGTTGCGATCACATCGGTCCCAACGAGCCCGATCCAGACCAGATGGATGACGGCGGCCGCGATCAGCGAAATGAACAGGCGATCGCCGCGCGTGGTTGGGATCCGCAGTACGCCGACGCGCTCGGCTTCGGGATAGACCGCAGCGAGCCATGTCATGACAGCCAGCGTACCCGCCAGCGCAGCGAAGAAGATCGCCGTCGGCGGCGTCCAGGCCATCCATGCGATGGATTCCATTGATGCCTCCCTAGACGCGACCGAGCGCGAAACCGCTCGCGATGTAGTTGCGGACGAACCAGATCACCAGCGCGCCCGGAATGATGGTGAGCACGCCGGCTGCGGCCAGCAGACCCCAATCCATGCCGGCGGCCGAGACCGTGCGGGTCATGATCGCGGCGATCGGCTTGGCCGACACCGAGGTCAGCGTGCGCGCGAGCAAGAGCTCGACCCAGGAGAACATGAAGCAGAAGAAGGCGGCGACGCCGATGCCGCTCGCAATCAGCGGCACCAGGATCTTGATGAAGAAGCGCGGGAAGGAATAGCCGTCCAGGAACGCGGTCTCGTCGATCTCGCGCGGCACACCGGAGACGAAGCCTTCGAGGATCCACACCGCCAGCGGCACGTTGAAGATGCAGTGCGCGAGCGCGACGGCCCAGGGCGTATCGAACAGGCCGATCGCCGAATAAAGATTGAAGAACGGCAGCGCATAGACCGCAGCCGGCGCCATGCGGTTCGACAGCAGCCAGAAGAACAGGTGCTTGTCGCCGAGGAAGCGGTAGCGCGAGAACGCGTAGGCCGCAGGCAGCGCCACCGAGATCGAGATGATGGTGTTGAGGACGACGTATTCCAGCGAATTGATATAGCCGGAATACCAGCTCTCGTCGGTGAAGATGCGCTTGTAGTGCTGCAGCGTCGGCGTGTGCGGCCACAGCGTCATCGTCGAGACGATCTCGGCATTAGTCTTGAAGCTCATGTTGACGAGCCAGTAGATCGGCAGCAGCAGGAAGATCAGGAACAGCCCCATGATGAGGCGGCGGCCGGGGATCGAGTGCATCACGCGGCTCCTTCCTGGGGCTTCCGCTCGGCGCCCGCATTGGTCATGACGGTGTAGAAGATCCAGCAGACGATCAGGATGATCAGATTGTAGACCAGCGACAGCGCCGCGGCCTTGCCGAGGTCGAACTGGCCGAGCGCGATCTTGACGAGCTCGATCGACACGAAGGTCGTTGAGTTGCCGGGGCCGCCGCCGGTGACGACGAACGGCTCGGTGTAGATCATGAAGCTGTCCATGAAGCGCAGCAGCACCGCGATCAAGAGCACGCGGTTCATCTTCGGCAGCTGGATCGCCTTGAACACGGCCCAGCGCGAAGCGCCGTCGATCTGGGCGGCCTGGTAATAGGCTTCGGGAATCGACTTCAGGCCGGCATAGCAGAGCAGCGCGACGAGGCTGGTCCAGTGCCACACGTCCATCACGATGACGGTGACCCAGGCATCGATCTCGTTGGAGACGTAATTGTAGTCAATGCCGATGGCATTGAGAACGTAGCCCAGCAAGCCGATGTCGGGGCGGCCGAAGATCTGCCAGATCGTGCCGACCACGTTCCACGGAATCAGCAGCGGCAGCGCGAGGATGACGAGGCAGGCCGCCACGGTCCATCCCTGGCGCGGCATCGACAACGCGATGACAATGCCCAGCGGCACCTCGATCGCGAGGATGACGAGCGAGAAGAACAGATTGCGGCCGAGCGAAGCGAGGAAGCGGCCGCCGAGATCGGTCGAGGGGTCGAGCAATTCCTTGAACCAGCCGACGCCGTTCCAGAAGAACTGGTTGTTGCCGAAGGTGTCCTGCATCGAATAGTTCACCACCGTCATCAGCGGTAGCACCGCCGAGAAGGCGACCACCAGGAACACCGGCAGCACCAGGAACCAGGCTTTTTGGTTGACGGTCTTGTCCATCAGACGGCTCCCTCGACCAGAAGGCTGTCGGCATAGACGTGAACATGCGACGGATCGAATTTCAGCCCGGCCATGCCGTCCGAACTGGTGAACCCCGCGGGCGCGCGCGCCGCGAGCTTGGCGTCACCGAAGCGCGCGCGCGCGAATCGGATGCGGCCGAGATCGTCGAGTCGCTCGATCTTTGCGGTGAGCAAACCGGGCGCAGGCGCGACGACCTCGACGAATTCGGGGCGCACGCCGATCTCGATCTTCGCGCCGGCAGGCAAATTGTCATAAGCGCGGTTGAGCGCGATGACGTGGCCGCCGACCCTGGCCTCGCGCCCCCTCACCTCCGCCGGCAGGATGTTCATGCCCGGCGAGCCGATGAAATAGCCGACGAAGGTATGTGCCGGCTTGTCGAACAGCTCGGCCGGCGTGCCGCTCTGCACAACGCGGCCGTCATGCATGACGACGACGGTGTCGGCGAAGGTCAGCGCCTCGGTCTGGTCATGGGTCACATAGATCATCGTGAGGTCGAGCTCGCGATGCAGCGCCTTCAGCTTCGAGCGGAGCTGCCATTTCAGCTCGGGATCGATCACCGTCAGCGGCTCGTCGAACAGCACGGCGGCAACGTCGGAGCGGACCAGACCGCGGCCGAGCGAGATCTTCTGCTTGGCGTCGGCCGTGAGGCGCGTGGCCTTGCGGTTCAGATAGGGCTCCAGATCGAGCAGGCGGCCGATCTCGGCGACGCGCTTGTCGATCTCGGCCTTCGGCACGCCGCGGTTCTTCAGCGGAAACGCCAAATTCTGTCCGACCGTCATCGTGTCGTAGATCACCGGAAACTGGAACACCTGGGCGATGTTGCGCTTCTGGGTTGACAGCGGTGTGATGTCCTGGCCGTCGAACAGGATTTTCCCGCGCGACGGCGTGATGATGCCGGAGATGACGTTGAGCAGCGTGGTCTTGCCGCAACCGGAGGGACCGAGCAGCGCGTAAGCGCCGCCCTGCCGCCAGGTCATGGTGACCGGCTTCAGCGCAAAGCTTTCCGGCGGCGCGTCATTGCCGCCGTAGGAATGCGCGAGATCGACGAGGTCAATGCGGGCCATGGCGCATCTCCCTCTTAGGAGCCCGGCGCGGCGACCAGGCGGTCAGCCGCGTCGAACACAAAGACGTCGTTGGGATCGAGCACGGCATCGAGCGTCTGGCCGGGCTCGAACTCGTGCACGCCATGCAGCACCGCCACCCAGTTCGATCCGTCGCGGGTCAGATGCACGAAACTCTCCGAACCGGTGATCTCGGTCACCGTGACTGTGGCGTGGAAGGCGTGGCGATCGGCCTCACCATTTGCGAGGGCAAGCTGATGCGCGCGGAAGCCGACGCGATAGGCACCATCGGCCAGTGACGAATAGAGGCCCGAGGCTGGCGACGCCGTGCCGCCGGCATATTGCACGGAACCGTTTTTCTTCTCGATGCCGACCAGGTTGAGCGGCGGATCCGAGAAGACCTGCGCGACGCGCAGCGTCTGCGGCCGGCGATAGACATTGGCGGTCTCGCCCATCTGCAGCGCCTGGCCCTCCCACATACAAACCGTGTTGCCGCCGAGCAAAAGCGCCTCGGTCGGCTCGGTGGTGGCATAGACGAAGATCGCGCCCGAGGCCTCGAAGATCCGCGGGAGCTCGGCGCGCAGCTCTTCGCGCAGCTTGTAGTCGAGATTGGCGAGCGGCTCGTCGAGCAGCACGAGATCCGCGCCCTTGACCAGAGCCCGCGCGATCGCGGTGCGCTGCTGCTGGCCGCCGGAGAGCTGCAGCGGCGTGCGCTTCAGGAACGGTTCGAGCCGCAGCAGTTTTGCCGCCTCAGCGACGCGCGCCTCGATCTCGTCGCGCGGCTTGCCCTGCACGCGCAGGGGCGAAGCGATGTTTTCATAGACCGTGAGCGAGGGGTAGTTGATGAACTGCTGGTAAACCATCGCGACCGAACGCTGGCGCACGTCGGCACCGGTGACGTCCTTGCCGTTCACCACCACCTTGCCACTGGTCGGCTTGTCGAGCCCCGCGAGCAGCCGCATGATCGAGGTCTTGCCTGACAGCGTCGGCCCGAGCAGCACGTTGAGGGTTCCGCTCTCGAGCGTCAGCGAGACGTCGCGGATATGAGGGACGCCCTCGACAGTCCGGGTCACGTGATCGAGCGTCACGGTCATGAGCGTCCTCCTGCTTCCAGGAGGGGAGTTTGCGGCACGGCGTGGGTCCTGATCCAGTCGTCGAGCACGCCGATCTCGTCGGCAGATAGTCGCAGGCCGAGCTTGGAACGGCGCCAGACCACGTCCTCGGCAGTCACGGCCCATTCATTGGCCATGAGGTAGCGGACCTCGCGCTCGGTCAACGTCGCACCAAAGGCCTGGCCGAGATCGGCCGCCGATTTCGCGTCGCCGAGCAGCTTGACGGCCTTTGTGCCATAGGCGCGGGCGAGACGTCGCGCATGCTCGTGACTGAGGAAGGAGTAGCCGCGCTGCAGCTCGGCGATCAGGCCGTCGATGTCGGACACATTCATGTCGCCGCCGGGCAGCGGCCATTTTCCAGTCCAGCCCTCCCGCGCTTTCGCGCTGCGAAGATAGGGGGCGAGCCGCTCCAGCGCTTCTTCGGCGAGGCGGCGATAGGTGGTGATCTTGCCGCCATAGATCGACAGCAGCGGGGCCCCGCCGGGCGTGTCGAGCTCGAACACGTAGTCGCGCGTCGCGGCCTTGGCTTCGCTGGCGCCGTCGTCATAGAGCGGACGCACGCCGGAATAGGTCCAGACCACATCATCCGGCGTCACCGGCTTGGCGAGATATTCGCTGGCGGCCTTGCAGAGATACTCGATCTCCTCGACCGTCGCCTTCACCTTGGAAGGATCGCCGTCATAGTCGCGGTCGGTGGTCCCGATCAGCGTGAAATCGTCCTGATACGGGATCACGAAGATGATGCGGCCGTCCGCGTTCTGGAACATGTAGGCGCGGTCGTGGTCGTAGAGCTTTCGGACCACGATGTGCGAGCCCTGCACCAGGCGCACCTTGGCTTTCGCATTGACGCCGGCGCCGCGGCCGAGCACGTCCTCGACCCAGGGGCCGCCGGCATTGACCAGCGCCTTCGCCTGGATCTGCGAGCGCTCGCCGGTCAGCGTGTTGACCATGCCGACGGTCCACAGACCATTGGCCTGGCGGATCTCGGTGGCGCGGGTGCGGGTACGGATCTCGGCGCCCTTGTCGGCGGCATCACGTGCGTTGAGCACGACGAGACGGGCGTCATCGACGAAGCAGTCGGAATATTCGAAGGCCCGGCTGTAGCGATTCGGGATCAGCGGCTTGCCGACCTCGTCGCGACCAAGATCGACCGAGCGCGTGGCGGGCAGCAGGTGACGGCCGCCGATGTGGTCATAGAGGAAGAGGCCGAGACGCAGCAGCCAGGCCGGCCGAAGACCGGCATGATGCGGCAAGACGAAACGCAGGGGGCGGATGATATGGGGCGCGATGCCCCAGAGGATCTCGCGTTCGATCAGCGCCTCGCGGACCAGCCGAAACTCGTAATATTCGAGATAGCGCAGGCCGCCATGCACCAGCTTGGTCGACCAGGACGATGTCCCGCTCGCCAGATCGTTCATTTCGCACAGGAAAACGGAATTGCCGCGGCCCACGGCATCACGCGCGATGCCGCAACCGTTCACACCGCCTCCAATGATGGCGAGGTCGAAAATACGCTCCAACAGACGCATCCCCCGAACGCCGCTCGTTCCTTCGAGCGGTTACTTTCGTTTTTGATTAGATCACACCGAAAAACGAAAGCAAGATGAAAGAGGGGCGGAGGAAAGCGAAAGAGGAACATTTTTGGGGGCAATTCGGCGAGGGAAAAGGCAGAAGCGAGGGCAAGTTTGAAGGCAAATGGTTCGGTTGCGCGGCAAGAGCCGTTTGGCTCCTCTCGGTCGGCCGGTTAGCGCTTGAAAGTAGAAACTTCTCTACATATCATCGACTCGAAGCATTTTGGCCGCAAGAAAGTACAGAGGATGGTGACCACCCTGACCAGCCGAGAGTTCAACCAGGATACAAGCGGCGCCAAGAAAGCGGCCTCGGAGGGGCCTGTCTTCATCACCGACCGCGGCCGTCCGGCACATGTCCTGCTGAGCATCGAAGATTATCTGCGCCTGAGCGGCGGACACATGAGCCTCGCCGAAGCTCTGGCGCAGCCGAACGCGGACTTCGAGTTCGATCCGCCCCGCATCAGCGGTGGAATCTCCAGGCCCGCCGATCTCGACTGATGTTTCTGTTGGACACCAATGTTGTCTCAGAACTGAGGCGACCGGATAAGGCTGACCGCAACGTCCTCGCTTGGGCCAATGCAGTGCCCGCTGCGAGTTTCTTCATGTCAGCTATCTCGATTCTTGAAATTGAGGTTGGCGCGCGTCTGATCGCTCGTAAGGACGCCGTGCAAGGTGCGATCCTGCGCGACTGGATCGATGATCATATTCTGGCCCGCTTCGAGGGGCGAATCCTGGCGATCGATACGGTCGTGGCACAGCGTTGCGCGCAATTGCACATTCCCAACCCACGGGCTGAGCGCGACGCCCTCATTGCCGCGACCGCGCTTGTTCACGGTTTGACGGTCGTTACGCGTAGTGTGGCGGACTTCGAACCAACAGGCGTGACATTGCTCAACCCATGGGAGGCGCTTGAGCCCTAGCGCAGCCTTACCACTGGCGCGGCTTCAGGCGCCGCATCCTGTACCTCGGCCGGCGCATCGTCGATCTCCGCGCCCTTCGGCATTGCCGCCATCACCTCGATACCCTTGCTGTGGCAGATCGTGGCGAGGCGCTCAGGCAGCTCCTGGTCGGTGACGAAGGTCTGGATCTGGGTGATGTGCGCGATGCGGACCGGCGCGCTGCGGCGCAGCTTGGTGGAATCTGCAACCAGCATCACGCTGCGGGCATTGGCGATGATGGCCTGTGCGACCTGCACCTCGCGATAGTCGAAGTCGAGCAACGCGCCCTCCTCGTCGATCGCGGACGCGCCGATGATGGCGTAGTCCACCTTGAACTGGCCGATCAGCTGCGTCGCGGTCGAGCCGACCACGGCGCCGTCGGCGCGCCGCACCGTGCCGCCGGCCACCACCACCTCGATGCGGGGATGGCGGTAGAGCAGCATGGCGACGTTGAGATTGTTGGTGATGACGAGCAAATCCTCGTGCGAGGTCAGCGCGCTCGCGACCTCCTCCGTCGTGGTGCCGATATTGATGAAGAGCGAGCAGCCGTTCGGGATCAGGGATGCGGCGGCAGCACCGATCGCCTTCTTCTCGTCGGCGGCGACGAAGCGGCGCGCCTCGTAGGCGAGGTTTTCGACGCCGGAGGCGATGATGGCGCCGCCATGGATGCGGGTCAGCGATCTCCGCTCACAGAGATCGTTGAGATCCTTGCGGATGGTCTGCGCCGAAACCTCGAACCGGCGCGCGAGCTCCTCGACCATGACACGGCCGGAGGCGCGCGCGATATTGAGGATTTCGGCTTGGCGATGGGTCAGTCCGGTCACGGCAACGGCCTCAAATCAGAATGCTGTATGGTGCGGCGGTTCACGGTTGCGGTCAATCCGCACGCCGATCACGGTTAACGGATGAAGGCCCTCACCAAGCCATCTCTTACCAAGTCATAGCGCTCGCGAGATGCGCCAGCAGGTCCGGATCGTCGAAGGCGCTGGCGGAAGCGACCGCGCCGGCCGCAACGAGGTCGGCATGGCTGAGACTGGTCCGGACGCCGATGGTCGGAATGCCGGCCGCTGTGGCCGATTGCACGCCGGTGCGGGAGTCCTCGAAGGCAATCGAAGCCTCCGCCCTCGCGCCGACGAAACGCAGCCCTTCCTGATAGGGCAACGGATGCGGCTTGCCGTGCGGCAGCTCGGCGCCGATCACGAGCGCCTTGAAGCGATGCGCGATGCCGAGGCCGGAGAGCAACAGCTCGGCGTTGAGACGCGGCGCATTGGTCACGGCCACCATGGGAATGCCGGCCACGTCCGCCCGGTCGAGCAGCGCCATCAGGCCCGGGAGCGGCACGATCTGCCCGGCCACCAGCGTACGGAAGACCTCCTCTTTCTCGTCGAGGATCAGGGCACGCCGCTCCGGCGCCTCGTGGGACAGAAAGCGCTCGCCGATCGCAACATTGGCGAAGCCTTGCAGCTCCCTTGAGAAGCGCGCGTGGTCGAAGACATGGCCGTGCGGACCAAGGACCTGGTTGAACGCCTTCAAGTGCAGCGGGTCGGTGTCGGCAAGCGTGCCGTCGATGTCGAACAGCAATGCCCTGCCCGTCGCTTCCGTTGTGGCTTCGATCATTTCCGTACTTTCCCAAATCCGCGGCGCATCGATGCGCGAGACGTATCAATATGGCTTCAACCGCGCAATGACGCATGCACATGGCATCGATGTGACACTCGACAAAGTCGCGCGCGGCTGCAACACTCGATGCAAGATCAAAAAGGAGGAAACGATGACGATCAACCGACGCGATCTGGCTCTCTCGGCTCTTGCCGTCTCCACGCTTGCGCTCACGACACCGGCGCTCGCCGCATCAGTGGACGAGGATGCCGTGGCGAAGAAGGTCGAGGCCTTCCGCCTTGCCCAGATCGCGGCCGATCCGAAGGCACTCGGCGCGCTGTGCTGGGACGATCTCAGCTACAGCCATTCCAGCGGCAAGGTCGAGGACAAAGCCACCTTCATCGCCAATGCGACCGACGGCAAGTCGAAATTCCTGTCGATCGAGTACAAGGACCCGACCATCAAGGTCGTCGGTCCAGCAGCGATCGTGCGCTTCCACTGGCTGGGCGAGCAGGAGATGGCGGCCGATGGGAAGAAAGTGTCGACCAACCTTCACATCCTGATGAACTGGCAGAAGCAGGGCGACGAGTGGAAGCTGCTGTCGCGGGCAGCAACGAAGTTGTGATGGCGACTCTTGCCCTCTCCCCTTGCGGGAGGGGGTGACACGCCGCAGCGGCGAGAGGCGTGCAAGGGAAAAGGAAAAGCCAGCTCCATCAGGGCGGCAAAAATTTCCGACCATGTTTTGCGCGTCAGAATTCGCGCCAGCCGGCCCGTGCAACCTGGTGCGACCTGACGCTCGACAAAATCAAATGCGACCACAACAGTTCCCGCAAGATCAGAACGGAGGATCCAGTGACACTAGATCGCGATCATGCCGCCACGACGGACCACGAGGCGGTGGCAAGAAACGTCGAGGCATTTCGTCTCGCCCAGATCGCGGCCGACCCGAAGGCGCTGAGCGCGCTCTGCGCGGATGATCTGAGCTACAGCCACTCCAACGGCTTCCTCGAAGACAAGGCGGCCTTCGTCGCCAACGCCACCGACGGCAAGACGCAGTTTCTGTCGATTACGTACAAGGACCCGACCATCAAGATCGTCGGCCCTGCCGCGATCGTGCGCTTCCATTGGCTGGCCGAGATGATGACCGGCGGACAGAAAGTGGCAAACAGCCTTCATATCCTGATGAACTGGCTGAAGCAGGGCGACGATTGGAAGCTGTTGTCGCGCTCCGCGACAAAACTGTGATGCGACGACCTATCCTCTCCCCTTGCGGGAGAGGGCGGCCCGCCACGCAACGGCGAGGTACAAGAAGAGCAGAGTCCTCGGAAAAAGATTCCGACCTGCGCTCCGCGCGCCCCGGAATGACAGCGGCGCCTAAGCCGCTTCCTTCACATCGCCGTTAACCAGCTTGCGCGCGGCGCGCTCGGCCTCGCGGGCGTTGCGGAAGAGCTGGCCTTCGAGACGATTGAACTGGTGGGACGAGGCGAAAAAGCAGTAGCCGCCCTGGCTGCGAACGACGATTCCCGCGGTCTGCGAGTTGACTTCGATGATGTAGCTGTCCGGCATGGCCCGTAGATTCCTCAGTGCGGGCAAATAACGGCATCTCCGCCCAAAGGTTCCTGAAGGCAAATCAACCGTTTCTGACCCGAATCGACGTTCAATTCAGTACGCCGGGACCTCATCCGTTTTATGACCCGTTCTTGGCAAAGCCGCGACGCGTCGACCCACATCAGCGCCGCGTTTCATCGGCTGCAAGCTTTCGTGAGATGAGACGGACAGCCGCGCGCGGTCACGTCGCAATGGGCGCGTCGGTCGGGCGAACTTCCTGTGGGCGGCCATGCTCGTCGATCGAGACGTAGGTAAAATTCCCGTCGGTGACGAGAAACGGATGCTCCTCCCCGCGCCGCAACGCCCACGCCTCGAGATGCACGGTCATCGAAGTGCGGCCGACGCGGACGAGGTTGGCATAGACCGAGACAAGATCGCCCACATAGACCGCCTTGCGAAAATTCATCGCTTCGATCGCAACCGTGACGGTGCGCGACTTCGCGGCTTTCGATGCAAACACGCCGCCGCCGACGTCCATCTGGCTGAGCAGCCAACCGCCAAAAATGTCGCCATTGGCGTTGGTGTCGGCGGGCATCGCGAGCGTACGGATGCAGAGATCGCCGCGCGGCGCGGTGTCGGACTTTTCGGTCATCTGTCTCTCACTTGAAAGTGTCCCAGCCCGGGTCGGGCGCGAAGCGGCCGCCGAATCGCTCGGCCAGCGCAAGCAGCGTCGATACAATGTTTTCCACACCGCGCGTGCGCGCATAATTCAACGGTCCGCCGCGGAACGGCGCGTAGCCGGTGCCGAAGATCATCGCGCCGTCAACCATATCGGCGTCATCGACGATGCCTTCGCGCAGTGCCGCGACGCAAACGTTCGACATCGGCAGCACCAGGCGATCGATCATCTGGTCGGTGACGCGCGGACCGGTCTCTGGCAGCGGGGCCTTCTCCGCCTTGCCGTCCTTCCAGGTGTAAAAGCCCTTGCCGGTCTTGCGACCGAGCTCGCCTTTGGCGACCTTGTCACGCAACCAGGCCGGCGTCGGCGGCAGGAGATCGCCGAACTTGGTCCGCAGCATGTCGCCGACATCGAGGCAGATGTCGAGCCCGACCTGGTCGGCGAGCTCGATCGGCCCCATCGGCATGCCGAACTGCTCGGCTGCGGCGTCGATCAGGCGCTGGTCGATCTTCTCGTCCAGCATCACCATCGCTTCCAGCATGTAGGGCGTCAGCGCGCGGTTGACGAGGAAGCCGGGCGAGCTCTTCACAGACAATGGCAGACGGTCGATCGCACCGACGAAAGCAAGCGCATCCTTCAGCACCTGCGCATCGTTGCCGTCGTGACTGACGACTTCGACCAATTGCAGCCGCGAGACCGGATTGAAGAAATGCAGGCCGACCAGCCGCTCCGGCCGCGCCAGCGTCGTTCGTAGATCCTGCAGCGGAATGCTCGACGTGTTGGTCGCAAGGATCGCGCCCGGCTTCATCCGCGGCTCTATCCCGGCATAGACCTTCTGCTTGAGCTCGAGCTTCTCCGGCACGGCCTCGATGACGAGATCGGCGTTGCGGACGCCCTCCCCGTCCATGTCGGGGATCAGCCGGTCGAGCGCATCGCGCACCTCGGTCGGCTTGCGGATGATCTTGCCGTAAAGCTCGGCGGCGCGCTTCACCGCGCCCGCGATCGGCTCGGCCTTCATGTCGGCGAGCGAGACCCGCAGTCCCTGCCCCGCGACCCAGGCCGCGATATCGCCGCCCATGGCGCCGGCGCCGATGACATGGACATGCTTGATCGTGTTGCCGCTGCCTGCCGCCTTCTTCATCTGCTCGCGCAGGAAAAACACGCGGATCAAATTCTGCGCGGTCGGCGTCACCATCAGCTTGGCGAAGGACGTCTGCTCCGCCTTCAGCATCGGGGCCTTGCTGCCGCCATGGGTTTCCCAGAGGTCGATCAGCGCATAGGGTGCGGGATAGTGCTCACGGGACGCAGCCTTCGCCGCCTCCGAGCGCATGCGCTTTGCCAGCAGCCCGCGCACCGGGCCGAAGTTCGCCGCGCGAGTCAGGAGGCTAGGCCTGGCCCGCTTCAGCCGGCCGAACAGCGCGTCTTTCACCGCGCCCCGGACATGACGCTCCTGCGTCACGGTATCGACGAGGCCGATCGCCTTGGCGCGGCGTGCATCGATGGTGCGGCCGGTCAGCATCAGCGCCATCGACTGGGTGGGATTGACCAGCGCGGTGAAACGCGCGGTGCCGCCGAGACCGGGATGCAGGCCGAGCATCACCTCCGGGAAGCCGAAGCGCGCGCCGTCGATCGCGATGCGCGACTGGCAGGCGAGCGCAACCTCGAGCCCGCCGCCGAGACAGAAGCCGTGGATGACCGCAACCGTCGGCAGCTTCAAGGCTTCCAGATGGTCGATCACCGCATGCGCGGCGCGGATGCGCGTCTCCACCATCTCCGGATCGCTGGCGTCGCGGAATTCGTTGACGTCGGCGCCCGCGATGAAGCCGGATGGTTTCGCCGAACGGAGCACGAGCCCGGCGGGACGCTCGGTCTCGATCGCTGCGAGCGCGGCGTCGAACTCCTCCATTACGTCGGAGGACAACGTGTTGGCGCTGGCGTCGGCGCGGTCGAACAGCAGCCAGGCGACGCCGTCGGCGTCGCGCGTCAGCTTGAAGTGCTTGTACGGATTGGCGGTCGCCGGCTTGGGTCCCAGCTCGAGGATGCGGTCGCCGAGCGCGGTCATGATCCTGGAATCCATGGTCACACCGCCTCGATCAACATGGCGCCGCCGAGCCCGCCGCCGATGCACTCGGTCGCGACGCCACGCCGCGTGCCGAGCCGCTTCATCGCGTTGACGAGATGCAGCACGATGCGGTTGCCGGAGGTGCCGACGGGATGGCCGAGCGAGATGGCGCCGCCGTCGACGTTGAGCCTTGCGCGGTCGATCTCGCCGGCCGCACCATCGAGGCCCAAAATTTCGCGGCAGAATTTGTCGTCGTTCCAGGCAGCCAGGCAGCCCAGCACCTGGGTGGCAAAAGCCTCGTTCAGCTCCCAGGTCTCGACATCCTGCACCGTGAGGCCGTTGCGCTGGAGCAGCGGCGTTGCCGACATCACCGGACCTAGCCCCATGATGCTGGGATCGAGCGCGGCCCAGTTGCTGTCGACGATGGCGGCCTTTGGCGTCAGCTTGTGCTTGGCGACGGCCGCGTCGGAGGCCAGGATCACCCAGGACGCGCCGTCGGTGATCTGCGAGGAATTGCCGGCGGTGACTTGCCCCCAGGGGCGCTCGAACACCGGCCGGAGCTTTGCCAGCGACTCCGCCGTGGAGTCCGGGCGCACACCGTCGTCATGGTCGAAGAATTTGCCGTCACGCGAGAACGCGGTCTCGACCTCGCCCTTGAGAAAACCCGCGCCTTGCGCATGCGCGAGCCGGCGGTGGCTCTCTGCCGCATAGGCATCCGACTGGGCGCGGGTGATGCCGAAGAGATGGCCCACGACCTCGGCGGTCTGGCCCATGTTCAGATCGGTGACGGGGTCGGTCAGCCCGCGCTCCAGGCCGATGATCGGCTTGAGGTAGCTCGGCCGCAATTTGAAGGCAGCGGCGAGCTTCGCCGCCACGCCCTTGGCGGTGGCAAGACCGGCGAACCAGCGCACGCCGGAATTCGGCCAGACCAGCGGCGCGTGGCTCAGCGCCTCGGTGCCGCCCGCCAAAATCAAGTCGGCATGGCCTTCGCGGATGTAGCGGTAGGCGGTGTCGATCGACTGCATGCCGGAGCCGCAATTGATCTGCACGGTGAAGGCGACCATGTCCTCGCCCATGCCGAGCCGAAGCGCGGCGACACGGGCCGGATTCATCTCGTCCGCGATCACGTTGACGCAGCCGAGGATGACCTGGTCGAAGCTGTCGGGCGAAAACGGCTGGCGCGCCAGCAGCGGCCGGCCGCATTGCACGGCGAGATCGACAGGCGTGAACGGCCCGGGCCCCGAGCGCGCCTTCAAGAACGGCGTCCGGCTGCCGTCGACGATGAATACCGGTCGTGCCATCAGCTCGCCGCCCTCTGTTCACCGAGTTCCTGGAAGAACTGATGCACATTGACGGTTTTCTTGTAAATCGGCGACAGCGTTTCCGGCGCAAAATCGTCGACCTCGATCACTTCGGCGACGGCTTTGCGGGCAGAAGAGATTTGCTCACCCTCGGCCTGCGTGATCACGCCTTTGGCGACTGCGTCCTTCCAGTCGCGGACATGCGCCGCGCGCATGCGCTTGGCGATGGCCTCAGTACCGGTGACCAGCTTGAAGGCACGCTCCAGCCGGGCAAAGCCGCCGTCGTCGTCGACATGGGCCAGATCCGGCGTGAGGCGCTCACGCGCGGCCGACGGCTCCAGCACGATGCTTGCACATTGATGTACGACGCGGTCGGAGGGGCCGAGCACACGGGCGCCGAACGGCTGGACGACGAGCTTGAGGAAGCCGGCGACGAAGCGGTTCGGCAGGTTGGCGAGGATTTCGGCAAGCCGGTTCTCGATGGTCCGAAAACCCGTCGCCATGCACCATTCCAGCGCGGCAAAGTCCTCCTTCTGCCGGCCCTCGTCCTGCCAGCGTTTTAGCGCGGCCGAGAGCAGATACAGCTCGGACAGGATGTCGCCGAAGCGCGCCGACAACATCTCCTTGCGCTTGAGCGCGCCGCCGAGCGTCAGCAGCGCCATGTCGGCGCAGAGCGCGAACGCCGCCGAATAGCGCGAGAGCTGGCGGTAGAACGGCGTGGCGTCGCCCGCATCGGGCGCCAGAGCGAAGGCACCAAAAGTCCAGCTCCGGCCGAAGGCGCGGACCAGCGTCCGGAAACTGTGGCCGACGTGCTTCCAGAACGCCTTGTCGAAGGCCGTAAGTCCGCGCTCGCGATCGGTGTCAGCGAGCGCACTCATCTCGTCGAGCAAATAGGGATGCGCGCGGATCGCGCCCTGCCCGAACACGATGAGATTGCGCGTCAGGATGTTGGCGCCCTCGACGGTGATGCCGACGGGTACCGCGCGGTGCAGATTGCCGAGATAGTTTTGCGGGCCGTCGATCACGGCCTTGCCGCCGTGGATGTCCATGGCGTCGTCGATCGCGGTGCGCATCCGCTCGGTCGCATGCAGCTTCATGATGCCGGAGATGACGGCGGGATGAACGCCGGCATTCAGCGCCGCGCAGGTCAGCCGCCGCGCCGCATCCAGCTGATAGGCGGTGCCGACGATGCGCGCGAGCGGCTCTTCCACGCCTTCGAATTTCGAGATGGATATGCCGAACTGCTCGCGGATGCGGGCATAAGCGCCGGTGGTGCGCGCCGCATAGACGGCACCCGCGGCAGAGAGCGATGGCAGCGAGATGCCGCGGCCGGCGGCGAGCGCCGTCATCAGCATCTTCCAGCCCTGCCCCAGCCGCTCCTGGCCGCCGATGACGTAATCGAGCGGGATGAAGACGTCGCGGCCCCAATTCGGGCCGTTCTGGAACACCTGCATCGACGGCAGATGGCGATGGCCGATCTCGACGCCGGGCAGATCGGTCGGGATCAACGCGACGGTGATGCCGAGCTCTTCCTGATCGCCGACGAGATGATCGGGGTCATAGGCCTTGAATGCGAGGCCCAGCAGCGTCGCGACCGGGCCGAGCGTGATGTAGCGCTTGTGCCAGTTCAGCCTGAGGCCGAGGACTTCGCGGCCCTCGAATTCGCCCTTGCAGATGATGCCGGTGTCGATCATCGAGGCTGCATCAGAGCCGGCTTCGGGGCTGGTGAGGCCGAAGCAGGGAATGTCGCGGCCGTCGGCAAGGCGCGGCAGCCAACGCGCCTGCTGGTCCTTCGTGCCGAAGCGCATCAGGAGCTCGCCGGGCCCGAGCGAGTTCGGCACCATCACGGTGACGGCCGCGGCGATGGAGCGGGTCGAGATCTTGCGCACCACTTCCGAATGCGCATAGGGCGAGAAGCCGAGGCCGCCGAATTCCTTCGGAATGATCATACCGAAGAATTTCTCGCGCTTGACGAAGTGCCAGACGTCCGGCGGCAGGTCGCGCCATTCCCAGAAGATCTTCCACTCGTCGAGCATGGCGCAAAGCTCGTCGACGGGACCGTTGAGGAAGGCCTGCTCCTCCTCCGTCAATTTGGCTGGCGCAATTTTCAGCAGTTTCGACCAGTCCGGATTGCCGGTGAAGAGATCGGCGTCCCACCAGACGTCGCCTGCCTCCAGCGCCTCGCGCTCGGTGTCGGACATCGCCGGCAGCACGCCGCGCGCCCAGGAGAAGATCGGCTTGGTGATGTTGTCGCGGCGGAAGCTCATGGCTGACCTCATGCATCGGCGCGGTTGGCGGGCATTTTAGCGGAAAGTGGCCGGCGGAGGGGAACATCTCGCCTGCGACATTGACGCGGCCGGGCGACCGCCCGAACCATAACGGCCGGGGCGTCGGGGCAGTTCCGGGAGGGGAATGGGGCGAGATGTCTCCCAACGTCATTCCGGGGCGCGCCTCTTGGCGCGAGCCCGGAATCCATTCATCCACGCACTCTGCGGCTCGATGGATTCCGGGCTCGACGCTGCGCGTCGCCCCGGAATGACGGCGGAGAGAGTACGGCCGGCCTAATCCGGCCGCACCATCTCGAACATGTTTTCCGGCTTGATCTCGAAATAATCGCCGCGGCGGCCGGCGCGGACGATCGGGCGGGCGGCGGCGGTCTGGTAGACGCCGTCTTTGATCATGGCCTTGTCGATGTGCACGGCGACCACCTCGCCCAGCGTCAGCCAGGCATCGGCCTCCTTGCCGTCAGCGCCCTTGAGGCGGACGATGTCGGACACCTTGCATTCGAAGGCGACCGGGCTCTCGCCGACGCGCGGCACGTTGACGAGCTTGCCGGGCACCGCGGTGAGGCCCGCGACCTCGAACTCGTCGACCTCAGGCGCGACATGCGCAGCGGTCGCATTCATGTGCTTGGCAAGGTCCATCGTGGCGAGATTCCAGACGAACTCGCCGGTCTGCTGGATGTTCTCCACCGTGTCCTTCCAGTTGGTGGAGGAGAAGCCGATGATCGGCGGCACGTAGCAGAACGCATTGAAAAAGCTGTAGGGCGCCAGATTGACGTGGCCCTTCGTATCGCGGGAGGAGATCCAGCCGATCGGCCGCGGCGCGATGATGGCGTTGAAGGGATCATGCTTGAGGCCGTGGCCCTTGGAGGGCTCGTAGAAGTAAAGGTCTTTGTCCGTCACCGCGGAATCTTTCCTGATCCTGGTAGCCCGGATGGAGCGAAGCGTAATCCGGGTCCGCCAGCGCAACGCTGAACCATCCCGGATTGCGCTTCGCTCCATCCGGGCTACGTCAGCTTGCTTATAGGAAAGATTTGCCCGCCCTGTCAGTGCCGCGGCGACAGACCCGCGATGACGAAATCGATCATCTGGTCGATGTTCGGACCCGGCTTGGTGGCGCACTGGGCGATCATCTGGGGGTGGAAGAAGCGCATCATCGCGGTGCACGAGCAGAGCGCGGCCAGTTGCAGGTCGGGCGCCTCGAACTCACCGGTGGCAACGCCTTGCGCGATCATCTGGCCGACCATTCCGGCGACGCATTCCATGTGGTTGACGCAGACGTCCCAGTCCTCCTGCATGGCGATCTCGACCATCTCATGCAGCTTGTTGTCGCCGACATAGCGCTCGGTGTTCATGCGATGGATGGTGGTGAGGAGCTCGCGGAAGCGGTCCAGCACGGGCCCCGGCCTTGCCACGATCCGCTGCGCTTCGAGCTCGACCTCGCCCATCAGGCCGCGCGCCACCGCCTGATGGATCGCCTTCTTCGATTCGAAGAAGCGATACACGTTGGCGGGGCTCATCCTGAGCTCCTTGGCGATGTCGCCGACCGTGGTCTTCTGATAGCCGATCTGGCGGAACAGCCGCTCGGCCACCTCGAGGATACGATCCCGGGTGTCGCCTTCGATATGTTCCGAAATAAGGGCCATCAATCAGGACTCGTTCGTCAGACCTTCATCTCACTTATTCAGCCGCTTCAGCAAGCGGAATTGCCGGATGTTCATCGCTGCCATGCTGCGGCGCGGCAGACTGCTCGGGAGTACCCGCCTCGTCCAGGCTCTTCCGGAACCAGAGTGCATAGAGGCCCGGCAGGTACAGGAGCGTCAGGAATGTCGCCACGAACAGGCCGCCCATGATGGTGATCGCCATCGGTCCCCAGAAGGCCGAGCGCGACAGCGGGATCATGGCCAGGATCGCGGCGAGCGCCGTCAGCACCACCGGACGAGCGCGGCGGACGGTCGCTTCCACGATCGCCTCGCGCCGGGTCAGGCCGTGGGAGACGTCGGTCTCGATCTGATCGACCAGGATGACCGTATTGCGCATGATCATGCCGGCAAGCGCGATCAGGCCGAGCAGCGCCACGAAGCCGAACGGGGCATTGGCGACGTTGAGGCCGAAGGAGGCGCCGACGATGCCGAGCGGCGCGGTCAGGAACACCAGGATCAGGCGCGAGAAGCTCTGCAGCTGAATCATCAGCAGCGTCAGCATCACCATGACCATCAGCGGGAAGAGGATGAAGATCGAGGCGTTGCCCTTGGCGGATTCCTCGAACGCGCCGCCCGGCTCGATGCGGTAGGCCGGCTCGAGGTGGTCGATGATCGGCTTGAGCTTCGGCGTGATCTGGCCCGTGACGTCGGGAGCCTGGACGCCGTCGACGACATCGGAGCGCACGGTGATGGCCATGTCGCGGTTACGCCGCCACATGATCGGCTCCTCGTGGGCGTATTCGATCTTGGCGATCTGCTGCAGCGGCACGGCAACGCCATTGCGCGAAGTGATGGTGAGATCACCGACGCCACCGAGATCGAGACGTTCGGACGAGACCGCACGGGCGACCACGCCGACCTTCTCGATGCCGTCGCGCACGGTCGTGACCTGCGAGCCCGAGATCAGCATCGCGAGCGCCTGTGAGACGTCCTGCGGGGTCAGGCCCATGGCGCGGGCGCGGTCCTGATCGACGACGAGCTTCAGGTAAGGCGATTGCTCGTTCCAGTCGAGCTGGACGTCCTTGACGCTCTTGTTCTGCCGCATGACGTCGCGAACCTGGTAGGCGATCTCGCGCACCTTGTTGGCGTCGGGGCCGATCACGCGGAACTGGACGGGGAAACCGACGGGCGGACCGAAATTGAAGCGGTCGACGCGCACGCGCGCTTCGGACAGGAAGCCCTCGGCAGCCGCGTTCTCGATCTTGGCCTTGATGCGCTCGCGCGCCTCGACCCCCTTGGCGACGATGACGATCTCGGCAAAGGCCTCGTTCGGCAGCTGCGGATTGAGCCCGAGCCAGAAGCGCGGGGAACCCTGGCCGACATAGGACGTATAGGTCTCGATGTCCTTGTCGTCCTTCAGCAGCGTCTCGGCCTTCTTCACCGACTTTTCGGTTACGTTGAAGGCGGTGCCCTCCGGCAGGCGCAGCTGGAGGAATAGCTCGGGCCGCTCCGACAGCGGGAAGAACTGCTGCTGGACGTGGCCGAAGCCGACGATCGAGGCAACGAAGACGCCGACGGTCGCAACCACCACCGTGATGCGATGGTTGACGCACCATTGCACGATGGCGCGCAAGCCCCGGTACATGCGGGTCTCGTAGACCGCGTGCGGATCGTGGTTGTGGTGCACCTTGATCTCCGGCAGCAGCTTGACGCCGATATAGGGCGTGAAGATCACCGCCACGAACCAGGAGGCGACCAGCGCGATCGCCACGATCCAGAAGATGCTGCCGGCATATTCGCCGACCGCCGAATTGGCAAAGCCGATGGGGAGGAAGCCAGCGGCCGTGACCAGCGTTCCCGTGAGCATCGGAAACGCAGTAGATTCCCAGGCAAAGGACGCTGCTCGCATGCGGTCCCAGCCCTGCTCCATCTTCACCACCATCATCTCGACCGCGATGATGGCGTCGTCGACGAGCAGGCCGAGCGCGATGATCAGCGCACCCAGCGTGATGCGGTGCAGATCGAGCGACATCATGTTCATGACGACGAAGACGATGCCGAGCACCAGCGGCACCGAGAGCGCGACAACGATGCCGGTGCGCCAGCCCAGTGCCAGGAACGAGACGAACAGCACGATGACGAGCGCTTCCATGAAGGAGTGCACGAACTCGCCGACGGCGTGCTCGACCACCTTGGGCTGGTCGGCGATCAGCTTGACATCGATGCCCTGCGGGACCGCCTTCATGAAGTCGGCTGTCGCCTTCTCGACCTCCTTGCCGAGCTCGAGGATGTTGGCGCCCTTGGCGGTGACGACGCCGATGCCGATCGCGGCCTTGCCTTCCTGACGGACGACGAAGCTCGGCGGATCGACATAGCCGTGGGTGACGGTGGCGATATCGCCGAGGCGGAAGACGCGGCCGTTGCTCTCGACCGGCGTTTCGGCGACGGCCTTGGCACCGTCGAGCGCACCGGTGACACGCAGCGGCACGCGCTGCGAGGAGGTCTCGACCGTACCGGCGGGCGTCACGTTGTTTTGCTTGGCGAGCGAATCGAACAGCGCCTGCGGCGTGATGCCGAGCGTGGCGAGCTTGGCGTGGCTGAATTCGACGAAGATGCGCTCGTCCTGATTGCCGTACATGTCGACCTTGGTCACGCCAGGAACCTTAAGGAGGCGCTGGCGGAAGCCTTCCGACACCTTCTTGAGCTGGGCGTAATCGGCGCCGTCGCCGGTCATCATGTAGAGAATGGAATCGACGTCGGAGAACTCGTCGTTGACGACGGGTCCGAGAATGCCCGACGGCAGCTGGCCCTGCACGTCGACCAGCTTCTTGCGCAAGAGATAAAAGAGATAAGGCACGTCCTTCGGCGGCGTGGAGTCGCGGAAGGTCACCTGGAGCGCGGTGAAGGCTGGCTTGGAATAGGTCTGCACCTTCTCGAAATAGGGCAGCTCCTGGATCTTCTTCTCGATGGGATCGGCGACCTGCTCCTGCATCTCCTGCGCGGTCGCGCCCGGCCAGATCACGGAGACGTTGACCACCTTCACCGTGAAGAAGGGATCTTCGGCGCGGCCGAGCTTCTCATAGGAGAAGAATCCGGCGACGCCGAGAATGATCATCAGGAAGAGAACCAGCGTCGGATGGCTGACGGCCCAGGCCGAAAGGTTGAAGCGCTTCATCGCTCTCTCCGAAAGACGATCCAGTTGCAAAAACGACAGCCGCTCTGTTCAAACCGTCGTCGCGAGGCAGCGAAGCAATCCAGGGGGCTGGGCAGGTTCTGGATCGCTTCGCCGCTTCAGCCTTTGCTTAGGGACAAAGGCCGAAACTCACCTCACACGACGTAACTCTAAAGAAAGCTCAGAAGGACAGTGACGACACGACCCGCACCCGCTGGCCCGGATCGAGCTTCTGCACACCGAGGGCGACGATCTTGGCGCCCTCTTCCACGCCGCTGGTGATGATCACGTCGTTGCTCTCGTAGGCCTTCACCGTCACCGGCTTCAAGGTGAGCGCGCCGTTGTCATCGACGACGTAGAAGGACGGCTTGCCGCCCTCATTGAACAGCGCCGACAGCGGCAGCCGCGCGACGCGCTCGTTCGCGGCGTCCGATAGCGTCAGCGTCGCGGTCATGCCGAGCGAGACCTTGTCGTCGGCCTCGGGCAGCGAGAATTTTGCCAGATAGGTGCGCGTGGCGGGATCCGCCGCCGGCGCGATCTCGCGCAGCTTGGCGGCGTATTTCTTGTTCGGCTCGGACCAAAGAGTGACGCTGGCGACGCCCGACTTGGCGCGTCCGACCAGCGTCTCAGGGATCGCGACGACCGCTTCCTTTTCGGCAAAGCGGGCGACGCGGATCGAAGCCTGGCCCGCGGCGACCACCTGGCCGGGCTCGATCAGCGTTGCGGTGACGACGCCCCGGGCGTCGGCGTTGAGCGTCGCGTAGGAAAGGGAATTCTTGCTCAATTCGAGCGCGCGCTCGGCGCGGTTCAAGCGCGCGCGGGCTTCGTCCGCGGCGGCGCGGCTCGAGTCCATCTGCGCGTCCGTGGTCCAGCCCTTCGCCTTCAAATCCTTGGCGCGCTGCTCGGCGGCGGCGGCCTGGGCCAGCACGCCGGTCGCGGCGGTCTGTTCGGCGGCGGCCTGCTCGGCCTGGAGCTTCAGATCGACCTCGTCGAGGGTGGCGAGCGGCTGGCCGATTTCGACGGTCTGACCGACTTCCACTAGGCGCTTTGCGACCTTACCGGCCACGCGGAAGCCGAGATCGCTCTCGATCCGGGGCCTGACGGTGCCGACGAAGCTGCGCTCGGGCGTCTCGGCATCATAGTGCGCGGTTGCCACCAGGACCGGCCGCGGCGGCTCGGCCTTCTCGGCGACGGTGTCATTGCACCCGGCCAGGCTGGCAGCCATCAGGGCTAGCGACACACCTGCCAACAGCCTGGAATAGCTCGACAAAACGGACCGAACGAACATTGAAGGACACTCCTGCAGCTCGAATGAGAGGAATGTCGACTAATCACTGATGAAAGTCAATAATCGTCAGTCATCAGGAATGCGTGATCGTTAAGGGGTAGTGAGGATTGGGACAACGGTTGCGAGGGAGGTGTGATTGTAGGGTGGGCAAAGCGGAGGGTGCCCACCAAACTGACCAGCATGAGGAGAGACGTGGGCACGGCGCGCGAAGGGCGCGCCTTGCCCACCCTACAAGGCTTCCCTTACCGCCCCTGCCCGGCGAACTCGTGCTTGGTCTCGTGGCCGCCGATGAACACCAGGATGCCGGCCAGCAGCGGCAGCACGGCCAGCACCAAGAGACCGGTCGAGGTCTGCCCCGTGGCTTCCTTGACCCAGCCGATCAGATAGGGCCCGCCAAAGCCGGCGAGGTTGCCGATCGAGTTGATCAGGGCGATGCCGCCGGCCGCCGCGGTGCCGGAGAGCCAGGCGGTCGGCAGGGTCCAGAACACACCGAAGCAGCAGAACACGCCGATCGCCGCGACGGTCAGCACCACCATCGTCATGGTGGGATCGGTGAGATAGGAGGAGATTCCGAGCGCGACGGCGGTGAGCAGCAGCGGCGCGCCGACATGCATGACGCGCTCGCGCGTCGCATCGGAATGCCGCGCCCACAGGATCATGGCGATGGTGCCGAACAGATAGGGGATCGCGGTGACGAAGCCGGTCTGCGCGTTGGTCAGCCCGAACGCCTTGACGATCTGCGGCAGCCAGAACTGCATGCCATAGAGCGCCCCGACGAAGCCGAAATAGATCAGGCTGAGCGCGATCACCTTCGGCGAGGACAGCGCTTCGCCGAGCGAGACATGCTTCACGGCCTGCTTGGCCGCGATTTCCGAATCGAGCTTCGCCTTGAGCCAGGCCTTCTGCTCGGCCGAGAGCCAGTCCGCCTTCTCCGGCTTGTCGGTGAGATAGAACCAGGTGACGATGCCGAGCAGCACGGAGGGGATACCCTCGATGATGAACAGCCACTGCCAGCCCTTCAGGCCCATCATGCCGTCGAGCCCGAGCAAGAGGCCGGAGATCGGCGCGCCGATCACGGTCGAGACCGGCACCGCGATGGCGAAGGCCGCCAGGAAGCGGGCGCGATATTCGGCCGGATACCAATAGGTGAGATAGAGGATGATGCCGGGGAAGAAGCCGGCCTCGGCGACACCGAGCAGGAAGCGCAGCACGTAAAAGCTCGTCACGCCGCTGACCACCGCCATCAGGGCGGAGATGATGCCCCAGGTCACCATGATGCGGGCGATCCAGCGGCTGGCGCCGAATTTCTCCAGTGCCAGATTGCTCGGCACCTCGAAGATGAAATAGCCGATGAAGAAGATGCCGGCGCCCCAGGAGAAGATCAGCGGGGTGAATTTCAGCTCGGCATTCATGGTCAGCGCGGCGAAGCCGAGATTGACGCGGTCGAGATAGGAGAAGAAGTAGGCCAGCACCAGGAACGGAATCAGGCGCCAGGAGATGGCGCGGATGGTCGAGGTCTCGATCTCCGACTTGGAGGCGCCGGCGGAACCGGCATAGGTGGTGGTCTGGCTCATGGCTTCCCCCGGTTTGTTGTTCTTGTGGGCTGATGGGCGGTTTTGAGCATCGCGGGCAAAGAGTCAATGGAGCGAGCAATGCACGGGACGCAGCCGGATCAAGCCATTGCGCCGCTCCGGACATCGCTGATCCGTGCCGCCCTCGCGCTGGCCGTCATTGCCTGCGGATTGTCGCTGCGCTGGTATGGCTTTCCACTCGGCCTGCCCGCCTTCGTGGTGAAGTATGGCGGCTCGCTCTTGTGGGCCACGATGGTGTTTCTGCTGGCCGGAGCTTTGCTGCCGCGACTCACGCGGACGCAGATTGCAGCCGTCGCGGCCATCATCGCCATCGTCGTGGAATTCTCCCGGCTGGTGCACACGCCCTGGCTCGATGCGTTCCGGCTCACCACATCCGGCGCGCTGCTGCTGGGACGCATCTTCTCGCTGTCGAATCTGGTGGCCTATGCGATCGGGATTGCATTCGGCGTGTGGATCGATCGATTCGCCGAAAGGCGTAGGGCGGATTAGCGGAGCGTAATCCGCCTCTGCTCCCTTCGCTGCGACAGCCCTGGCGGATGACGCCTTCGGCTAATCCCGCCCTACGAAGTCGCAGCTACTCCGCCAATTGAAACCGCTCGAAGCGATCGAGCTCGTCCTCGATCTTCTGCTTGAGCTCCTTGCGCCCCGCCGTCTTCTTGCCCTGCCCAACCCAGGTCCACTTCTGCATCAGAAGCTTCCTGGCCTGCCGATCGGTCTTCAGATCGAGCGCGGCGACGATCTCGTCGCCGACCAGCACCGGCAGCGCAAAATAGCCGAGCTTGCGTTTGGCCTTCGGCACATAGGCCTCGAACAAATGGTTGTAGCCGAAGATGAGATTGGTGCGCTTGCGCTGGATGATCAGGGGATCGAACGGCGAGAGGATGTGGACGAGATCAGGTGAGACCACCTCGCCGTTCGCTTCGAGCGCGGCCGGCGCCGCCCAATGCTCCTGCTTGCCGGCACCTTCGAGCGCAACGGGCACGAGCTCGCCGCGACGGACGCGGGAGGCGATCAGGCCGGCCACGGCCTTCTTGCGCGGCGCATCGAGATGACAAATCGAATCGAGGCTCGCCACGCCTTGCGACCGTAATGCGCGGTCGAGCAGATAGGCCGTGATCTCCCTGGCCGAGGCCGGCCTCGGCAGCTTGTCCCAGCCGAAATGACGCGTCATCAGCTCGTAGGTCTTGAGCATGCCCTGCCGCTCGCTGATGGTCACGGCACCAGTATAGAATGCGAGCTGCAACGCCCGCTTCGAGGGCTTGCGGCTCTGCCACAAATGCTCCTTCTCGGTGAGCACGTCATCCTCGATGTCGCGGATTGTCAGCGGCCCGGCGCGCACCAGCCGCATCACCTTGCGCATGTCGGCGGGCTTCACCGAGGCGAACCATTTGTGCCCCTCGCGCTGATGCTCGCGCATCGCCGGCCGGAAGAAACGGAAATCGTCAGCCGGAACGTAAGAGAGCGCGTGCGTCCAATATTCGAACACGCGCTTGTCGACGCTCTGGGCGTGGCGCAGATCGGCGCGGCGGTAGGAGGGGATGCGGCTGAACAGGATATGGTGATGGCAGCGCTCGATGACGTTGATGGTGTCGATCTGCACATAACCGAGATGGGCGACCGCGTCCGCGACGGCCTGCGCGCCCTCGCCGAACGGAGTACGTTCGTCCAGCCGCTGGGCGCGTAGCCAGATCTGCCGGGCTCGTGTCGTGGTGAGGGGAACAGGCTTGGGCGTGCGTGACATTGCAGAATGCAATGTAGCGGGATTCGCGCCGGGAGAAAGCTGTCGACCGGAACCGGCAAAGAAAAAGCCGCGCTGCCATCTGCTGACAGCGCGGCCGTTCGATGTCGCCGAGGCCTACTTCGCCATCATGGCCTTCTGCGACTTCATGTAGTGCATACAGGCGCTCTTCATCTTGCCATTGCTCATGTCGGTGTTGGCCATGGCCATTTCCTTGTTCGACGCCATCTTGGCCGGGGTGTCGGGCGTGCCGCCCATCATCGCGGCGGACTTCATCATGTTGTCCTTGGTGCACGCCATCATCGCAGCGGACGCCGGGGACAGCGAAAGGGTGAACGCGACAAAGGCTGCGGCGGTGAGCAAGATCTTCATCGAAAAGTCTCCTCCGTAAAACGAAACCGGCGTCATGCCGGCCTTCGCAATTACGTATTCTCTCGCGTCGGCGTTTCGCGGAGAAGACAATTTTCTTGCTGCGATGCAGTGACGGGCGCTCCAGCGCGACGATCAGTTCGCAGAGGCTTCGGTGCGAGCCCGTACACCTCAACGTGATCCAGGACACACCGGGTCCGCCGCCGTGTGAACCTATCCCGCGGAGACTGCGACCACTGCTATTGGGACGATCAGCGCCGCCGCCGGAGCGGCCGCAAATCGCGCCGGTCCGCGCCCGGAACGCCGGGAAATACGCGAAAACGAGCCTGAAAGCGCTTTAGCCAGCGTGACCAAGATCACATCGGGGCTTTTGAACCCGACCTATGCTCGCAGCATCAAATCGCTATCAGGCGTAACAGCGAGGATACGACAATGACCCGTTTCGATAAATTCTTTGGACTGAAAGCGATAACCCTTTCCGCCGCGCTGTCGATGACGGCGGGCCTGGCTCTGGCCGGCGACAGCAATGTCACCACTGGCCAGATCCTGGATGCACTGAAGCCGAAGCCGGCAACCCGCGGCCTGTCCGTCGGTCCGCAGGCCGACACGACCGTGCAGGCCAAGGAAGCGACCTTCCTGAATACCGTGCGCAACCGCTCGACCCGGTCGCTCTCGACCGGCGAGCGCGAGCAGATCGCCGAGCTCGCCGCGACCAAGCCGAAGATCGACCTGGAGATCCAGTTCGACTACAACTCGGCCGATATCGCCAAGACCTCGATGGCCTCGGTGCAGGCGCTCGGCAAGGCCCTGTCCGATCCGGCGCTCAAGGGCTCGACCTTCGTGGTCGCCGGCCATACCGACGCGACCGGTGGCGAAGAGTACAACCAAGGCCTCTCCGAACGGCGCGCCGACACCATCAAGAAGTATCTGGTGCAGAATTACGGCCTGAACGGCACCGACCTCGTCACCGTCGGCTATGGCGAGACCAAGCTGAAGGATACCGCCAACGGCGCCGACCCGATCAACCGCCGCGTCCAGGTCGTGAACATGGACACCAAGACCGCGTCGAAATGATCTGATGACGACCACCGCCTGCCGTCTCTCCGGCAGGCGGACCGTCGCTCAAACCGGCACCGGCCCGGCGAGCGCCTCCCGGACCAGCCGCGCGAGCTCGGCCTTGCGGTAGGGCTTTTCCAGGATCAGGGCCCCCTGTCGGACGTGGCCGTTCGCGGCCAGCGTTTCGAGGGCGTAGCCGGAGGTCAACAGCACGTGCAGCGCGGGCCTCTCCTTGCGGGCGAGGCCGGCGAGTTCCCATCCGTTGACGCCTCCGGGCATGACGACGTCGGTGAACAGCAGGTCGACATGCGGCGTTGCGGCAAGCGTCTGCAAGGCCTCCTTGCCGTCGACGGCGGAAATCACCTTGTAGCCCAGGCTCTCCAGGCTCATGACCGCATAGGACCGGACGAACGGATCGTCCTCGACGACTAGCACGATTTCCGAACCGCTCTGTGGCACCTCCTTCTCGACCGCCAGCGGCACGCCCTGCGACTTGGTCAGCATGGCCGGAAGATAGATCCGCACGGTCGTTCCCAAGCCCGGCTCGCTGTAGATCGTAACATGGCCGTTGGATTGCTTGACGAAGCCGTAGACCATGCTGAGCCCGAGCCCACTGCCCTTGCCGACCTCCTTGGTGGTGAAGAAGGGTTCGAACGCGTGTTCCAGCACCCGCTTCGGCATGCCCGAGCCGGTGTCAGTCACGGCGATCACGACATATTCACCTGGCCCGACGTCGGGATGCAGGTTGTGGTCACCCGTATCGAGCGAGGCATTGGCGGCCGAAATGGTCAGGCGTCCCCCTGACGCCATCGCATCCTGGGCGTTCAGCGCGAGATTGAGCAGCGCCGATTCGAGCTGCGCAGGATCGGCAAAAGCGGGCCGTAGCGTGGGATCGGCCTGCGTGGCGATCTCGATGTCCTCACGCAGCGTCCGCCGCAACAGCTTATGCATGGATTCGACGAGCTTGTCGCATTGGGTCTCGACCGGCCGCAGCAATTGCTTGCGGCTGAAGGCGAGCAGGCGCTGCGTCAGCTCGGCGCCGCGCTCGCCGGCGCTACAGATGTCGTCAGCGAGGCGTTTCAGGTCCCCGCGCCCCACCAATTGCTCGGCCAGAAATTCGGCATTGCCGACGATCACGGTGAGAAGATTGTTGAAGTCGTGGGCGATGCCGCCGGAGAGCTGCCCGACCGCCTCCATCTTCTGGGCTTGCATGAGCTGCGCCTCGGTACGCTTGCGGTCGCTCAGATCGTGGATCATGCCGACGAAGATCGACGAGCCGTCCTGCTTGGCCTCGCCGACCGAAAGGTCCATCGGGAAGGTCGTGCCGTCCTTGCGTCGGCCCAGCACTTCGCGGCCGATGCCGATGATCTTCTTGTCGCCGGTCGCAATGAAATTACGGAGGTAGCCGTCATGCTCGGAACGGTAGGGCTCCGGCATCAGCACCCGAACGTTCCGTCCGAGCACCTCGTCGGCCTCGTATTTGAACAGCCTTTCGCAGGCCGGATTGAATTTCAGGATGATGCCGTCGGAATCGATCAGGATCACGCCGTCAACGGCGGTGTCGACCACCGCCCGCAACCGCGCAGCGCTCTCGCGCAACTCGCGCTCGACGCGCTCGCGTTCGGTGAGATCGTGAATGATGCCGGCGAAGATCGAATCACCGGCGACCTGCTTGCTCTCGCCGACCGACAAATGCATCAGAAAGGTCGAGCCGTCCTTGCGCCGGCCCACCACTTCTCGGCCGATGCCGATGATCTTGCGTTCGCCGCTGACGTGGTAATTCTGAAGATATCCATCATGGGCGTCGCGGTGGGACGACGGCATCAGCATCTTGACGTTCCGGCCGATGACCTCGTCGGCGGCATAGCCGAACAGCTTCTCGCAGGCCGGGTTGAACATCAGGACACCGCCGCGCGCATCGATCAGGATCACGCCGTCCACTGCGGTGTCGACGACGGCACGCAGCCAGTCGGCGTTGGGATGGCCCGGCCTGGCGCTGCGGTCTTCCGTGTTCAACGGTGGACGCTCCGAGTCTGATCGAGTCGGGCCAGTCCACACGCAGTGATTGATTCAGGCAAGACATTTCGACCAAGCGTATGCACGCCAGCGGGCACTAGATCCAGTTCTGGAACAGCATCAGGCGGCCAAAGGTCCGCATCGAGGTGCCGACGAAGGCTGCGGAGACCGGCAGCATGACCGCGAAGCCGGCCGCAGCGACACCGACATAGGCCCACAACAGCCAGCGCGGCAGGCCGTCCCGGCGCAGCACATAGACCAGGGCGAGCGACGCCGCGGTCGCCGCCGGCAGGTAGTAGTAGATGAAGCCGAGTGTGCGGGGCAGCAACGCCCAGGCGAGCCAGGGCCCGAAATAGAACGCCGCGATCAGGAAGGCATCCCAGCGTCGCGCCACCATGAAGTCACGCAGCACCACGGCGAGCGCAATCAGCGCCGGCCACAACACCAGCGGATTGCCGAGAAAGACGATCGCGGACACGTTGTCCTCAGCGCTCTTGTCGAACAGGAACCAGACGGGACGGGCGAGCAGCGGCCAGGACGGCCACGAACTCATATAGGTGTGGCCGGCAATCGCGGTCGTCGTGTTGTCGGCGAAGATCCGGCGCTGCGCCTCGATCAGGTCCGGCAGCGACGCGCCGTAGAGCGGAACGAAGGCGGCAAGATACGTCACCGCCGGCAAGACGGCGAAGCACAGCACGACATGATGCAGCTTGAAGCCGGGCCACAGGTCCGGCCGATACCAGTCGTCCGGCTTGGCGTCGGCGAACAGCGTGCGCCAGCCCTGCATCAGACGGATCACCGCAACGATGACGATGCAGACGCCGAGCGGAAACAAGCCGCTCCATTTGCAGGCCGCGGCGAGACCGAACAGGACGCCCGCGAGCGCGAACAGCGGCTGCGGCCGCTCGCGTCGAAAACCGTGCATGAAAGCGGCGGTCGCGAGCAGACCGAAGCCCAGCGCAAAGATATCGAGCATGGCGATGCGCGCCTGCACATACAGCATCTGGTTCAACCCGGCGATCAGCGCCGCCGCGATGGCAGGCCCTTGCGCGGAGAACAGCGCGAGGCCGCACAGATAGATCGCGACGATCGCCAAAGCGCCGAACAATGTCGCGGGATAGCGCCAGCCGAGCGCGTTGTCGCCGAACGTCGCGATCGAGGCCGCGATCAGCTCCTTGGCCAGCGGCGGATGCATCGGATTGAGCATCGGCTGCGACATCATTGGTGCCAGCATCTGCCGCGCCGCCGGCACGTAATGCACCTCGTCGAAGACGAACTTGTCCGGCGTCGTCAGTCCGATCAGCAGCGCGAGATGGGCAACCAGGAAAATTGCGACAGCAATGACTGCGCTCCGCGACATCTTCGGAACTACTGCGGATTCAAGCGGCTGCTGTGGGGATGTTTTGCGTGGCAAATTTGCGTCACCGCGGACAAAAAAACAGATCGCGATTTTCATTGAACGCATTCTGCCGCAACTGTCACTAAGCTTAGCGCACGTCCCGCGCCGCTTGTGATAATTCCGCCACATCAGAAGCGCGCGCGATCCGGTACGATCAGGGACATATCGATCGGTTGCGAAATGAATTTGCGTTTCCTGCTTTTCCCCACACTGCTGTCGGCCGCTCTGTGCGCGGCGCCTTGCGCGCAGGCACAGACGCGCGTTGGCGAAGCCGTCGTGATCCAGAACGAAGTGGTGCGCGTCGCCGCGACCTCGACGCCGATCAGTGTCGGCGACAGCATGTTGCGCGACGAGACCGTGCGCACCGGCTCCGACAGCGCGGCGCGCTTCGTGATGGCCGACAGCACCAATCTGTCGCTCGGGCCGAGCGCAACGCTGAAGCTCGACCGCACCGTCTTCAACGACGAGCACAGCTATCGCGATGTCGCGATCCGCATGACCACGGGCGCATTCCGTTTCGTCACCGGACATTCCGAGAAGACCGCCTACAAGATCACGACGCCGCTTGCGACCATCGGCGTGCGCGGTACCACGCTCGACATCCTCTCGCAGCGCGGTCGCTCCGTGGTCGTGCTGCAGGACGGCGCGGCCAGCGTCTGCACGACGAACTCTCAATGCGTGCAATTGACCCAGCCGGGCGACACCGCGATCATCACCTCGACCGGCGGCAAGGTCAGCATCACCAAGACCAACACGCCGCCCTGGACATTCGCCGCCAACTGCGCCGCCAGTGCCGGACTGTGCGCGGTCAACCAGTACGCCGACGCCTCGCCGACCATCACGCCCGCCGTCCATGACGACGGCATGTTGTGCGGGCGCTGACGATGGCGAAGTTCGACGTCAAGCGCCTCATCCTTGCCGCTACGCTGAGCGCTACCGCAGCGCTTGCGCTTGTCACATTCAATGCGCGGCCGGCGGCGGCGCAGGCGGCGGAGTGCGAGTCCGGGTGCGGTGAACCCAATCCCTCTCCCTCCCCGACCTATTCCCCGTCGCCCTATCCGTCACCCACCCCGACGCCGTCCCCTTCCCCGAGCCCCTATCCCTCGCCCAGTCCTTATCCGTCGTCGAGTCCGACACCGACCGGCGCCGATTCCAGCGGCAATTCGATCGGCGGGCTCGCGGGCCAGCGCTTCAACCAGATGATCACCAACCGGGTGCTCGGCACGGTGCTGCTAGGTGTCAACGAGCAGGTCAATTGCAGCGATTGCATCAGCGCGTTCGGCTCGGCCGGCTCGTTCTCGGCGGGCATCCACGGCCGCAAGGAGCTCACCAACAATCTGTCGCTGCTCGCCGGCATCGCCTACACGCAGTACAACGAGGGCGGCTACAAGATCACGAGCGCGCCGATCGGCGCCTTCGCGCTGCGCTACGACTTCACCGATTGGGGCTCCTCGCGCCCGTTCTTCGACGTCGGCACCATCCTGACACCGTGGGAAAAGGCGCGCTACACCCGCAGCTACAACACCAGTCTCGGTCCGGTGAGCGTGACGAGTTCGACCAACGCCTCGAACTACGCGGTCTACGGCCGCGCCGGCTGGATGAGCCGCGTGTCACCGCGCGACGAGGTCGCAGCCTCGATCGAGGTCTGGCAGCTCTGGCAACGCGTGTCGGGCTATACCGATAGCGCCGTGGCGTTCAATCCGTTCGACGCCAGCATCGCGACCGGCACCGACCGCACCAGCCTCGTCAAGATCGGCGGGCAATGGACACATCTGTTCGGCAGCAACATCGAGACCAACATCAACGGCGGCTGGGTGCAGTCGTTCGCGAGCCGCAGCGGCATCGTCGCCACCGTGACCGGCCAGGGCATGGTGGTCCCGACCATGGGCAACCAGGGCTGGTTCGAATATGGCGGCCGCCTCGGCTTCCGCGTGCAGAAGGGCTGGATCGTCGATCTGTTCGCCAACGGCACGCTGGGCCCGCAGCCTGTCGGCAACACCATTCATGGCGGCGTGGGGTTGCGGATCAATTATTAGCGGCGGGCGTAGTCTCGTAGGTGGGCAAAGCGACTTGTCCGCCGTAGCTCGAAGAGCGAAGGCGGAAGCGTGCCCACGACCTCTCGCAATCGGAAACAGATCGTGGGCACGGCGCAAGAGCGCCCTTGCCCACCCTACGGCACCGGTGTCGGCGTTACGCCGCCGACTTGCCTTCGAACGCCCGACGCAGTTCGGCGACATCCAGCTTCACCATCTTCATCATCGCCTGCATCGCGCGCGCGGCGGCGGCCTTGTCGGGGCTGGTGAGAAACTCGAACATCACCTTCGGCACCACCTGCCAGGCCACGCCCCAGCGATCCCTGAGCCAGCCGCACTGCTCTGCCTTGCCGCCATCAGCGAGGAAGGCATTCCAGACGTGATCGACCTGTGCCTGGTCGTCGCAATGAATCATCAGCGAGATGGCGTGGGTGTATTCCATCTTCATCCCGCCGTTGAGCGCGACCAGGGGCTGGCCGGCCACCGTGAACTCGACGACGAGCACGGAGCCCGTCTTGCCGGACGGGCCGTCCGACACATTGCGCTGAACATGCGAGATTTCGGAATTCGGCACGAGCGAGGTGTAGAACTTCGCGGCGTCCTCGGCATCGCCGTTGAACCACATGCAGGGCACGAGCTTGGGCATGGAGCGTCTCCTCTTCAGCTTTTCAATGTTGGCGGGCTTCGATCAGGCGTTCGTCATGCAGGGCTGTGTGGGCACTGCCGCCATGTCCAGCCAGTTCACGCCCCACATGTGGCCATCCGGATCCTCGAAGCTGCGGCCGTACATGAAGCTGTATTCGTCCTTCGGACCGGGATCGGCGACCCCGCCCGCGGCCGCGGCCTTGCCGACAAGTTCGTCCACCTCGTTCCGGCTGTCGGCGGACAGGCAGAACAGCGCCTGGTTCGAGGTCTTGGCATCCGCAATCGGCTTCGGCGTGAACTGGCGGAATTTGTCGTGGGTCGCCAGCATCACGTAGATGGTCTCGGAAAAGACCATGCAACTCGCCGTGTCGTCGCTGAATTGCGGATTTCTGATCCCGCCGACCGCCTCATAGAAGGCGGTCGCACGCTTGAGGTCGGTCACGGGCAGATTGAGGAAAATCATCCTGGGCATCGGCAGCTCCTTGGGCGGGTTCTGCCCAAGGACGTATGGCCCGACGGCCACCCGACACGGCTTCCGACTATATTTTGGCCCCCGATCTGCGGGGTTCGGTCGCACCGCCCCTTGAGGCAGCCTTACTTCTTCTCGTTCGGGTCCCGGTGCACCGGGTCGATCCACAGCACGGTCTCGGGCTTCTCGACCGGCTCGATGTCGAGGTTGATCGCCACCGCCTCGCCGTCGCTGCGCACCAGCACGCATTCCAGCACCTCGTCCGGACTGGCGTTGATCTCCTGGTGGGGCACGTAAGGCGGGACGAAAATGAAATCGCCGGGGCCAGCTTCCGCCGTGAACTGCAGCTTCTCGCCCCAGCGCATCCGCGCCTTGCCCTTCACGACATAGATGACGCTTTCGAGATGGCCGTGGTGATGCGCGCCGGTCTTGGCATCCGGCTTGATGCTGACGGTGCCCGCCCACAACTTCTGCGCGCCGACGCGTGCGAAATTGATCGCGGCCGCGCGGTCCATGCCTGCCGTCGAGGGCACGTTGGTGTCGAGCTGGTTGCCGGGAATGACGCGCACGCCGTCATGTTTCCAGCGATCGTCGTGATCGTGGTCATGGTGGGAATGCGAATGGTCATGGCCGGTCATGGGACTTGCTTTCTGTTGGTTCCGTGCGCGGCAAACTAACCCGAAGCCGCGCCCGCGAGCCATACCAAAATTGGAACCCTCGTAGCCCCGGGACGTTGACTACACGACCAGATGAAAAGGAGAGTTTCATGGGCAGCACCACCGACAAGATCAAGGGCAACGCGAACGAAGCAATCGGCAAGGCCAAGCAGGGCATCGGTGAAGCCACCGGTTCCGAGCGCTTGAAGGGCGAAGGCGTCGTCCAGGAAGTGAAGGGCAAGGGCCAGCAGGCCATGGGCGATGCCAAGGACGCCGCAAAGGATGCGATTGATCGCGCCGCGGCCTCCGCGAAGCGCGCGACGGAATGACGCGCAGGAGATGAATGCGAAAAGACCGGCCGAAAGGCCGGTCTTTTTGTTTGTGCAGTCATTCCAGGGCGGCTCGAAGAGCCGAATCCCGAACAACAGCTGCGCCGTCACTTCACCGCGAGCAATTCCACGTCGAACATCAGCGTCGCGTTCGGCGGAATAACGCCGCCGGCGCCGCGCGCGCCGTAGCCGAGCTGCGGCGGAATGATCAGCGTGCGCTTGCCGCCGACCTTCATGGAGGCGACGCCCTCATCCCATCCGGCGATGACGCGGCCCTTGCCGATCGGGAATTCGAACGGCTCCTTGCGATCGACGGAGCTATCGAATTTCTTGCCCTTCTGGCCGTTCTCATAGAGCCAGCCGGTATAGTGCATTACGCAGATCTGGCCCGGCTGCGGCGAGGCGCCGGTGCCGACGGTGGTATCGATGATCTGCAAGCCTGAAGCTGTGGTCATGGTCTTTCCTGCGGTCTGGGCCGAGGCCGTGGTGGAAACGAAATGCGACACGCTGGCGATCACGGTGATCGCGAGTGCCGACATCAGGGCGAGGAGTGCGCGCTTAAAACGCTGCATAAAACACCTTCCGTTTGAGGCGGGAGGTGTCTAGCGCAACGCCGTCGCCGTTTCCACCCCTCACACCTCGATATTTTCCAGCCGGACCGGGAGCTTGCGGATGCGCTGACCAGTGGCGTGATAAATCGCGTTGCAGATCGCGGCATTGGTGCCGACATTTGCAAGCTCGCCGAGCCCTTTGACGCCCATCGGGTTGATGCGATCGTCCTGCTCGGAGAGCATGATCACCTCGACGCCGGCGACGTCCGCATTCACGGGCAAAAGATAGTCGGCCAGATTGTCGTTGACGTACCGCGCATTGCGCTCGTCGATTTCCGTGGCCTCCAGCAGCGCCGACGACATGCCCCAGATCAGGCCGCCCATCAGCTGGCTGCGCGCGGTGCGCGGGTTCATGATGCGGCCTGCCGCAAAGGCGCCGACCAGACGGGGGCAGCGGATCTCGTGCGTGAAGCGGTTGACGCGGATTTCGACGAACTCGGCACCGAAGGCGTAGGCGATCTGATCCTTCATGGCATGACCGCCGACCAGCCGCACCTGCCCCTTGTGCATGGCGCGGAAGGAATCCGGCGGCGCGCCTTCCGGCTTCCACTCACCATATTCCTCGACGACGCCGACCCCGAGCGCATCAAATGCCTTCTCCAGGTCGAGCGGACGGTCGCCCTTCGCCGCTTGCGTTGCCGGCGTCTGGCCAAGACCCACGGTCTCCTTGGCCTTGTCCGTCAGGCTTTGGCTCGGCATCACCGCCTTGAACAGGCGCTGGCGAATCTTATCGCACACCATCATCACCGCCGAACAAGTGCTCGCGGTCGAGTTCGATCCGCCGGCAACCGGCGCCGGCGGCAGATCACTATCGCCCATGAAGACGGCGACTTTCTCGAGCGGCACGCCGAGCCGCTCGGCCGCGGTCTGCGCGATCACCGTGTAGGCACCGGTGCCGATCTCGTGGCCGGCGATCTCGACCCGGGTACGGCCGTCACGCTGCAGGCGCACGCGCGCAGCAGACGGCCCCATCTGCGTCGGGTAGCAGGTGGCGGCACAGCCATAGCCGATCAGCCAGTCGCCTTCCGACATCGATTTCGGCTGAGGCGAGCGCCGCGCCCAGCCGAACGCCTTGGCGGCCTCGTCGAAACAGGCCATCAGCGAGCGCGACGTATAGGGCTTGCCGCCGATCGGCTCGTTGGTGGTGTCGTTGAGGCGGCGCAGCTCGACCGGGTCCAAATTCAGCTTCACCGCGAGCTCGTCCATCGCGCTCTCCAGCGCGAACAGATACGGCACCTCCGGCGGCGAGCGCATGAAGCCGGGGGTGCTGCGATCCGCACGCACGATCGACACCAGGCTGGCGACGTTCGGACAGGCATAGAGGCGCGCCGTCGTCTTGGTGCCGCCGACGCAATACGCATCCGCGCGAGAGGAGATCTCGGCGCCCTCATGCCTGAGCGCCATCAATTTACCGTCCCGGCTCGCGCCGAGCTTGATCTCGTGCCGAGTCTCGGCGCGATAGGTCGCGATGGTGAAGCCCTGATCGCGGGTCGGGACGAGCTTGATCGGACGGTTCAAGCGCCTGGCAATGCCGGCGATGATCGCGGTCCGCGGCGTCATCGAGCCGCGAGACCCAAAGCCGCCGCCGACGTAAGGATTGACCACGCGCACCTTGTCGGCATCGATGCCGAGCTGCTCGGCAACGCCGCACTTCAGCCCATGGGCGAACTGGCTCCCCTCGTAGATGACGAGGTTGTCGCCCATCCACACGCAGCTCGTCGAGAACAGCTCCATCGGATTGTGGTGCTGCGCCGGCGTTTCGTAGGCGGCGGTCAGCTTGACCTCGGCTTCCTCGAACGCCTTGGCGAAATCGCCGACTTCAGGGTCTTCCTTGAACTGGGCATTCTGCCCCTTCGCCGCCGCCGTGGTGGTGCCGGGCGAGTCGAAAGTCGCGCTCGGGGCCGTGGCGGTGTAGCTGACCTGGACCCGGTTGGCCGCCTCGCGCGCAGCCTCATAGCTTTCCGCAACGACAACAGCGATAATCTCTCCGTCATGGGCGATCTCGGCCGACTTCAGCGGCTGGATCGTCGTGCCCGCATAACCGCCATTGCTGAACAGCTTCGACTCCTTCAGTTCCGGCGCATTCTCGTGGGTGACGATGTCGATCACGCCGCGGACACGCTTGGCGCCATCGAGATCGAAACTGTCGATGCGACCTTTGGCGATCGCACTGGTGACCAGGAATGCATAGGCCGGATTGTCCAGCGGCATGTCGGACGCATAGGTGGCGCGCCCCGTTACCTTTGCAGCCGCGTCATAGCGCGGCACCGGCTGGCCCATGTTCGTCTTCGGCTCGGGAGCTGCAGCGGTCATGATCAGATCTCCATCGTTACGGCCTGCTGGAGCGCGCGCGCCACCACACGCTTGCCGAGCGCGATCTTGAAGCTGTTGTGCCGGCGTCCCCTGGCGTCCGCAAACGCGGCGTCGGCAACCCGCTGTGCGAGGCCGTCATCGAACTTCTGCCCCTTCAACACCGCCTCCGCCTCGCGCGCCCGCCAGGGCACGGTGGCGACGCCGCCCAGGGCGATCCGCGCGTCCCTGACCGCGCCGTCCTGCACGTCGAGGGCGACCGCAGCCGACGACAGCGCGAACTCATAGGACTGCCGGTCGCGCGCCTTCAGATACACCGAACGCGGCCAGCGGCCGGAGATGGAGAAGGCCGAGATCAGCTCCCCTGGCTTCAGCGTCGTCTCGATGTCGGGCGTATTGCCGGGGGCCTTGTGCAACTCTGCGAACGGCAGGTTGCGCGTGCCGGATCTGCCGGTGATTTCGACTATGGCGTCCAGCGCAATCAGCGCCTGAGCGAAATCGCCGGGATAGGTTGCAATGCATTGGTCGGAGACGCCGAGGACGGCATGCATACGGTTGACGCCGTCCATGGCGGCACACCCGGAGCCGGGATTGCGCTTGTTGCAGTTCTCATAGGAGACATCGCGGAAATAGCTGCAACGGGTCCGCTGCATCACATTGCCGCCGAGCGTCGCCATGTTGCGTAATTGGGCGCTGGCGGCGAGCTTGAGCGAATTGGCAATCACGGGATAGTGGCGCTGGATTTCATCGTGCGCGGGAACGTCCGACATCTTCGCGAGCGCGCCGAGCCGCAAGCCGTCGGTGCCCGGCTCGATTGCCGACCAGGCGCGCGCCAGCGGATTGATATCGACGATCGCGGCCGGCCGCATCACGTCGAGCTTCATCAAGTCGATCAGGGTGGTGCCGCCTGCTAGCGGCTGCGCTGCAGCCTTGGTCAGCACATCGTTCGCAGCCGCGGCGGCGCTGAGCGCCTGCACGGCCACGGCCGGGTCTGTTGCCCTTTGATATGAGAAAGGTCGCATGCGTCTAGCCTTTCACGATCTCGGGCGCGGCCTGCTTCACCGCCGCAACGATGTTGGGATAGGCGGCGCAACGGCAGATGTTGCCGCTCATATATTCGCGGATGTCGGCCTCGCTGCCGGCATGGCCCTCCTTCACGCAGGCGATCGCCGACATGATCTGGCCGGGCGTGCAATAGCCGCACTGGAATGCATCGTTGTCGACAAAGGCCTGCTGCATCGGGTGCAGGCGGTCGTCGGTGGCGAGGCCCTCGATGGTGGTGATTTCCTGCCCTTCCGCGACGAGTGCGAGCGTGAGACACGACACCACGCGCCGGTCGTCGATCAGCACGGTGCAGGCGCCGCACTGGCCGTGGTCGCAGCCCTTCTTGCTGCCGGTGAGCTTGAGATGTTCGCGGAGCGCGTCGAGCAGCGTGGTGCGCGCATCGAGGCTCAGGCGCTTGTCCTTGCCGTTGACCCGAAGGGTGACGTCGACAGGAAGCGAGGGATCCCGAGCGACCGGCGCACTCGTGCCTTCTGCGGCCGCCCGCGCCGTGAGCGGGACGAGCGCACTGCCGGCGGCGCCAGCCATGAAGGCGCGCCGATCGAATGCTGATTGTTTGGAACCTGGTGTATCGGACATCGACGCCTCCGCCGCTTATTTTCAAAGCAGCGCACGCCTGCACCGCTCATCGCCCCTTAACCTGAAGCAATGAGCTCCGTTCCGAACGGAAAAGGGCGATGCAGCAAATGCCGCATCGCCCCTCGTCAACTTTTCCTGATCTCGCGCGAGGAACTCGCGCCGGCGATCAATAACCGAGCGCGCAGCCGTCCTTGCGCGGATCGGAACCGCCGGTCAGCGTGCCCTTGTCCCAATCGATCCAGATCGCCTGGGCGCCGCCGAGCGGGCCGACCACGTTGGTGGTCTTGTGGCCGAGCTTCTTCAGCCCTTCGACGATCGCCGCCGGCACGCTGTCCTCGAGCTGATACTGGCCCTCGTAGTGCAGGCCGCGCGGCATGTCGATCGCTTCCTGCACGTCGCAGCCATAGTCGAGGATGTTGGTCAACAAATGGGTCTGGCCGGTCGGCTGGTACTGGCCGCCCATCACCGCGAACGGCATCGTGGAGCGGCCATCCTTGGTGAGGAGGCCCGGCATGATCGTGTGCAGCGGGCGCTTGCCGCCTTCGATGCAGTTGGGATGGCCGGGCTGGATGCGGAAGCCGCCCGCGCGGTTCTGGAACAGCACGCCGGTCTTGTTCGAGACGATCGCCGAGCCGAAGGAGTGCGCGACCGAATTGATGAACGAGCAGACGTTGCGGTCCTTGTCCACCACCGTGATGTAGATGGTCGAGGGATTCATCGGCGGCGCGACATCAGGCAGGTCGAGCATGCCGTCCATGCGAATCTTGCTGATATACTCGTCGGCAAACCCCTTCGCGAGCATCTCGGCGACATTGATCTTCATGTGCTCGGGAGAGGCGACGTGCATCTCGCGATTCATGTAGGCGATGCGCGCGGCTTCCGCCTCGAGGTGGAAGCGCTCGACGCTCACGGGTGCATATTTGGTCAGGTCGAAGCGCGACAGGATGTTGAGCATCAAGAGCGCGGTGACGCCCGGGCCGTTCGGCGGGCACTGCCAGACGTCGTAGCCCTTGTACATGGTGCCGATCGGCGATGTCGTCTCGGTCGTGTGCGCAGCGAAATCGTCGAGCGTGTGCAGGCCGCCGATTCCCTTGAGAGTCTCGACCATGTCTTCCGCGATCTCGCCCTTGTAGAAGGCATCGCGGCCGCCCTTGGCGATCGCGCGCAGGGTCTTGCCGAGCTCGGCCTGGCGGATGACGTCACCGGCCACCGGCGGCTTGCCGCCCGGCAGCAGGTAGCGCACGGTGTTGGTGCCGGCCTTCAGCTTCTCGAACTGGTTCTTCCAGTCGAACGCGATGCGGGGCGCGACGACGTAACCCTCCTCGGCCGCCTTGATCGCGGGCTGGAGCAGCCGGTCGAAACCGAACTTGCCGTGGTCGCGCAAGACGGTCGCGAAGGCATCGATCACGCCGGGAATCGAGACCGCATGCGCCGAGGTCAGCGGGACCGATTTGATCTTGCGTTCGAGATACCAGTCGGCGTTCGCCGCCTTCGGCGCGCGGCCGGAGCCGTTATAGGCGATGATCTTGCCCTCACCCCGCGGCTGGATCAGCGCGAAGCAGTCGCCGCCGATGCCGGTCGATTGCGGCTCGATCACGCCCAGCAGGGCCGAGCCGGCGACCGCCGCGTCCACCGCCGTGCCGCCCTCGCGCAGCACCTCGATCGCCGCAAGCGAGGCCTGCGGGTGCGAGGTCGCGACCATCGCGTTGGTGGCGTGGACCGTGGACCTGCCGGGGAAATGGAAGTTTCTCATCGAATTTCTTGCTCTCGCTAGGCTCTCTTGGCCGTGGATGCGCGCGCCGCGCCGTCTTAGGAAAAACCGGGTCTACATGACACATTCCGGCGGCTCTCGGCAATGCTGGCATACCAGGGAAATGGCTGCCATCTGCTGGGCGTATAGACCTTTCGCGGCCGGCGGCGATGCGGGTTTTCTGAGCCGCACGCGCCTGCTAAACGAGCCGCCATGTCTGATCCGAATTTGGCCACCAAGGTCGCCGCCTTCTACCAGTTCGCCGCCCTCCCGGATTACCGCGAGCTGCGCGAGCCGCTGCGTGCGTTCTGCGCCGGCCTCAAGCTGAAAGGCAGCGTGTTGCTGGCGCAGGAGGGCATCAACGGCACGCTCGCCGGCGCGCCGGACGCGGTCGACGCCCTCGCTCATGAGCTGGCGCATGGCGACATGTTCGGCGGCCGGCTCGACCATCTCGAGTTGAAATTCTCGGCCGCCGAAGCGATGCCGTTCGGGAAGCTCAAGGTGCGGCTGAAGAAGGAGATCGTCACGCTTGGCGATGCGGCTGCCGATCCGACCCGCCAGGTCGGCACCTATGTCGATGCCCGCGAATGGAATGCGCTGATCTCGGCGCCCGACACGCTGCTGCTCGACACCCGCAACGCCTTCGAGGTGGCGATGGGTACGTTCGAAGGCGCGGTCGATCCCGGCATCAGGAGCTTCGGCCAGTTCAAGGATTTTACCGCCGAGCGGCTCGATCCGGCCAAGCACAGGAGGATCGCGATGTTCTGCACCGGCGGCATTCGCTGCGAGAAGGCGAGTGCGCATCTGCTCGCGCGCGGCTTTGCCGAGGTCTACCACCTCAAGGGAGGCATCCTCAAATATCTGGAAGAGGTGCCGGAGGCGCAGAGCCGCTGGCGCGGCGAATGCTTCGTGTTCGACGAGCGCGTCGCGCTCGGCCACGGTTTGCGCGAACGGAATAAGGACGCGATGCGTGACGAATGATATCAAGAGTCTGAGCGAGCGCATCGACACGCTGGAGACGCGCCTCGCCTATCAGGACGACACCATCGAGACGCTGAACCAGACCATCACGGCGCAGTGGAAGCAGATCGATCTGCTGACGCGGAAGATCACCGAGCTCGGCGAGCGCCTGCAGGAGGCCGAGGCGAATGCGCCCGGGCCAGCGAACGAGCCTCCGCCGCATTATTGAGCCGTCTTACTGGCCGGACGCCTTGGGCAGCAGGTTCATGACCTCGCCGGACATCATCATGCGGTCGCGGCCTGCGTCCTTGGCGTCGTAGAGCGCCCGGTCCGCAGCCTCGAGCAGCGAGGTGACGCCGGCCGTACGCTCCAGCGCCGGCCGGACGGTCGCGCCGCCGACCGAGACGGTGACGTATCCAGATGCCGGATTGCCGCTATGAACGAGGCCGGCCTCGAAAATGGCCTTGCGGATCCGTTCGCCGACCAGGGCGCAGCCGGCGGCATCGGTGTTCGGCAGCAGCATGGCGAATTCCTCGCCGCCATAGCGCGCGGCCAGATCGCCGGCGCGCTGCGTCTCGGCCGCGATGATCTTTGCGACCAGGCGCAGGCAGGCATCGCCTGCGGGATGGCCGTATTCGTCGTTATAGGCCTTGAAGTGATCAACATCGATCATCAGCAGAGCGAGGCTGGAGCGGTCGCGATAGGCGCGCGCCCACTCCTCCTTCAGCCGCTCGTCGAAGCGGCGGCGATTGGCAAGGCCGGTGAGGCTGTCCTCGATCGCAAGCGTCTCGAGCCTGGTTTCCAGTTTCTTGTGCTCGGTGATGTCGCGCGAGATCGCCACCACGCCGTCGACGCGGCCATTGTCCTTGCGCGTCACCCGCATGGTCGATTCCAGCCAGACTTCGCCGTTCTGCCGGTGCGAATTGCGATAAGTGAGGCGCGCCTCCTCCCGATCGCCACGCTTCATGGCGTCGACGATCGCCTGAACCTCCGGCAGATCCTCCGGATTGATGCCCGCCAGCGCAGGCGTGCCGATCAATTGATTGGCGCGCCAGCCGACGACGCGAACGGACGAGGGCGAGACATAGCGCAACCGCTCGTCGAGCCCGATGCTTGTCACCATGTCGCTGGAGCCTTCCGCGAGCAGGCGGAAATGCGCCTCCTTCTCGACCAGCGCCGCGGCCATGCGCTGGCCGCGCTGCAGCTGCCGCACCAGCACAGCGCCGATGACCGCAATCAGCATCACCAACGCGGCGACGTAGAGCATGCGGGAGATTGCCGCAGCGCGCCAGGGCGCGAGCAGCTCCTCTTTGTCGAGCGTGGCCACCAGGACCAGAGGATAGCGGCCAGAGCGTTTGAAGAAGCTCAGTCGCTCCGCGCCGTCCAATGGTGACTTGAAATGATAGACGCCGCTCGGCCGTTGCAGACTGGCGTCTCGGAAGAGCGCAGTGTCGGCGACGCTGCGGCCGACGAGCTCGTCGTTGCCGGGATTGCGCGCGATGATCAATCCGTCGCCATGCACCAGCGTCGCGGAGCTGTTGCGACCGATCTCGAACTGCTCATAGAAGTGCGCGAGATATCGAGAGCTGATGGTCGCGAGCACCACGCCGCCGAAGCTGCCGTCCGGCTTGTTGAAGCGGCGCGACAGGGTGACCACCCATTCGCCTTCGAGGAGGCTCTTCACGGGATGGCCGACATAGGGCTCCCGTTTCGGGGAGAGCTGATGATAGCGGAAAAACGCATCGTCGCTGAGCGTCGAGCCGGTCGTGCCGGGCGAGGTCAGCCAATTGCCGTGGTCGTCGATGATGGCGAGGCTGTGGATGCGCGGCACGGCCTTCTTGCGCGCCTCCAGGACGTTGCCGAGTTTCGTGAGGGTGGCGGGGCCGGTGCCATCCATCTCCAACCGGCTGACGACGCCGACGACGCCGGAATCCAAGAGATCGAGGCTGTCCTCGGCATGCTGGGTCAGCGAACGGGCAACGTTCGCCATCTCTGTCTCGGCGCCTCTGAGCACCGAATCGCGTGCGGTCCATTCGCGCCAACCGCTGACGCCGAGGATGGTCACGCAGGTCAGCGCAACGAACGCCGCCGCGCGCAGCGGCAGACGGCTCCATCCAGTTCGTTGAGTTGCAGCGCTCATGCGGCAGAGGTCTCCGATGGTTCGGAACCTCTGCCGCTTCTGTTATTGAACTCTGAAGTGCCCGCCGCAATACCCGTGAATATCGCAGTTTTCCGTAGTCCTACGGACGCAAGGGTCTGCGCATCGCTAACAGGATATTAGCAAGCCGATCGGAATCCGGCGTCGCCCCTCCACTAGCTGAATATGGCCTTCACCTTGTCCCAGAGCGAGGGATTGTCGGCCTCCGCATCGGCCTTCGAGGGCGTCGGCTGGGCGGCGCTCACGGGATCGGACGCCGGGAAGCTATCCTTCAGCCCGGCGTCGAGCTTGGACTGGCGGTCGGCAGCGAGCGCTTCGTGCAGATCGTCGGCGTGCTTGTCATGCGGCGCGGGATTGAATGTCTCAGCCATGGTGTCCTCCATCGGCTGGGTCAACGCGGCCCTGCTGCGCTGGTTCCCCTGTTCCGCTGAGGGCCGATGGGGTGTATCAGGGGCCATAACCCCGTTCAGGACCGTTCGTGCCCCAATCTGCAAAAAAGCCCTTCATCGACGTGCTCTCCGGCCAGCGCCAGAGCATCCCGCCCATGTGGATGATGCGGCAGGCCGGCCGCTATCTGCCGGAATATCGCGAGGTGCGCGCCAAGGCCGGCGGCTTCCTCGATCTCTGCTTCAACCCGGAGCTGGCAGCCGAGGTGACGCTGCAGCCGATCCGCAGGTTCGGCTTCGACGCAGCGATCATCTTCTCGGACATTCTGGTGATCCCCTATGCGCTCGGCCGCTCGGTGCGATTCGAGGTCGGCGAGGGCCCGCGGCTGGAGCCATTGGATGATCCCGCCAAGGTCGCGACGCTGGCGCCGCGCGCCGATCTCGGCAAGCTTCAGCCTGTGTTCGATGCATTGAAGCTCGTGCGCAGCGCGCTCGATCCCAAGACCGCCCTGATCGGCTTCTGCGGCGCGCCGTGGACGGTCGCGACCTACATGGTCGCAGGCCAAGGCACGCCGGACCAGGGGCCGGCACGGATGATGGCCTACCGGCATCCGGAAGCGTTTGCTGAGATCATCGACGTGCTGGTCGAGAGCTCGATCGAGTATCTGCTGGCGCAACTCGCAGCCGGCGCCAATGCCCTGCAGATTTTCGACACCTGGGCCGGCGTGCTGCCGCCGGCCGAATTCGCGCGCTGGTCGGTCGAGCCGACGCGGCGCATCGTCGAGGGCGTGCGGGCCAAGGTGCCCGATGCCAAGATCATCGGCTTCCCCCGTGGGGCCGGCGCACAGCTGCCCGGCTACGTCGAGGCGACCGGGGTCAATGCGGTCAGCATCGACTGGACCGCGGAGCCGGCCTTCATCCGTGAGCGCGTCCAGAGCAAGGTCGCCGTGCAGGGCAATCTCGATCCGCTGGTGCTGATCACCGGCGGCGCCGCGCTCGACCGCGCGGTCGACAACGTGCTGGCCAATTTTGCGCAAGGGCGCTTCATCTTCAATCTCGGCCACGGCATCCAGCCGGAGACGCCGATCGCCCATGTCGAGCAGATGATCAAGCGCGTGCGGGGCTGATTTTCCCGTCTCTTCAGAGGGGCGATAACAAAAAACGCGAAAACAACCCCATGCACAGTACAAATCATTGAAGAATTTCGCGCGCCGCGACTCGATCGCCGGTGATGTTTGACGCGTCGGGCAAAACAGCCGCAATGAGGCTCAGCGCGGCCGGCTGCGCTCGATGATCTCGGCGGCGCCCTTCGTCAAGAGATCAAGCCCCACCGCACGTCCGAGCTCGCGCGGGCGGTTGGCGGGACCTTGGCGCGACGCCTCGATGATGGTGTTGCCGGAGAGATCCAGCACCGATGCGGTGAGCGACATCTGATCGCCCGCGATGGTCGAGAATCCCGCGACCGGCGAATTGCAGTGGCCGTTCAGCACCCACAGCACCTCGCGCTCGGCGTCGGCAGAGGCGTGCGCGGCGGGGTCGTCGATCGATGCGAGGATCTGCCGCGTCTGCCAGTCCTGCGCCGCGCATTCGACGGCGACGATGCCCTGCCCCGCCGCGGGCAGCATCTCGGCTGCCGTGAATTCGTAGCTGAGGCGATGAGACAGGCCGACACGATCGAGTCCTGAACGCGCCATGATCAGCGCATCTGCCGGTCCGACCTCACCGCCGTCAGGCAGCCGCTGCTTGGTCTGATTGTCGAGCTTGCGCACGCGCGTGTCGGCGGCACCGCGGAAATGAATGATCTCGGCTTCCGGAAATAACCTTCGGGCATACGCCGCCCGCCGCACGGCGTTGGTGCCGATCTTGAATCCCTTGCCACCGGACTGGCGGAAGGCGTCGAGGGAAATTCCATCACGCAGCACCAGCGCGTCACCGGGCGGATCGCGCGACAGCGTGGCGCCGATGACGAGCCCCGGCGTGTCCTCGTTACCCGGCATGTCCTTCAGCGAATGCATCGCCGCCTGCAATTCGCCCGACAGCACGGCGGCGCGGATCTGCGCCACGAAGGCGCCGCCCTTGCCGCCATGGGGCAGCAGCTTGCTGACCTGGTCGGTATCGCCCGTGGTGTCGAACTTGACGATCTCGACGTCGAGACCGGGTACGGCGGCAATCAGGCGGCGTGCGATCTCGTCCGTCTGTGCCAGCGCCATCGCGCTCTTGCGTGTGCCGATCCTCAGTCGCGTAGCCAAGTTCTGATCCTCTCAACAATCACGGGTTACCGCGCATCCTCCAATATCATGTCGGATGCCTTTTCGGCGATCATGATGATCGGCGCGTTGGTGTTCCCCGACACGAGATCCGGCATGATCGAGCCGTCGACAACGCGGAGCCCTTCAAGCCCCCTCACCTTCAGCCGCTGATCGACCACCGCGAGCGCATCATTGCCCATACGACAGGTCGAGGTGGGATGGTAGATGGTGCTGCCGCGCTCGCGGCAATAATCCAGAATTTCGGCATCCGTGGATACCTTCCCGCCTGGGTCGTACTCGCTGACCACGAACGGCTTCAGGGCCGGCGCATTCAGGATCTTGCGCAGGATCTTGAGGCCTTCGACATTGGTGGTGCGATCGGTTTCGGTGGACATGTAGTTGATACGGATTTCCGGCGGCACCGTCGGGTCGGCGCTCCGGATGCGCAGGGAGCCTCGGCTTTCGGGCCGGAGCTGGCACACTGACGCCGTGAAGCCGGAGAAATCGTGCAGCCTCTCGCCCATCTTGTCGGTCGAGAACGGCAGGAAGTGAACCTGGATGTCGGGCGAGGCAAGGCGCGGGCTGGTCTTGAAGAACGCGCCGGCGGTGCCGGCAGCAATGGTCAGCCAGCCCCTGCGGAACAGCGCATAGCGCGCGCCGGCCAGCGTGCGGCGGAGCGGATGATTGACGGTGTCGTTGAGCGTGATCTTCTGCGAGCAGCGCATCACGATGCGGACCTGCATGTGATCCTGGAGGTCGTGACCGACGCCCGGCGCGTCCAGCACGACGTCGATGCCGTGCTTGCGCAGGAGGTCGGCAGGGCCGACGCCGGAGAGCTGCAACAGCTGCGGCGAATTGTAGGCGCCGCTCGATAGCACGATTTCCTTGCGCACGCGGGCGCGACGGATTTGCGCGCCTTGCCGATATTCGACGCCAACGGCGCGGCGGCCCTCGAACAGCACGCGCTGGCCGAGCGCCTCGGTCTCAATCCTAAGATTGTCGCGTGCCTTCGCGGGGCCGAGATAAGCGACCGAGGTCGAGGCGCGGCGGCCGTTGCGCGTCGTGGTCTGGAACAGCCCGACGCCCTCCTGTGTGGCGCCGTTGAAATCGGGGTTGTAGGGCAGACCGGCCTCGACCGCGGCGTCGATGAAGGCCTTCGACAGCGGATCGGTCACGACCATGTTCGAGACCGGCAGCGGCCCGTCCGTGCCGTGATATTGATCGGCGCCGCGCGACTGGTTTTCCGCCTTCTTGAAATAGGGCAGCACATCGTCATAGCCCCAGCCGGTATTGCCGAGCTGGCGCCAGCGATCGTAATCCTCGTGCTGGCCGCGGACATAGAGCAGTCCGTTGATCGAGCTCGAGCCGCCCAGCGTTTTGCCGCGCGGCTGGAACACCTGCCGCCCTTTCAGCTCAGGCTCCGGCTCGGTCTGGTACATCCAGTTGACGCTCTTCTCCTTGAACAGCTTGCCGTAGCCGAGCGGCACGTGGATCCAGATGTTGGAATCCTTTGGGCCAGCCTCGAGCAGGAGGACGCTGTGCTTGCCGTTCGCCGACAGCCGGTTGGCCAGCACGCAGCCGGCAGAGCCGGCGCCGACGATGATGTAGTCGAATTCGGGATCGCTTGGTGTGAAGGCCGAGTTTGCGTTCATGCGCTACTGTTCTTCTTGTCGGGGTGGGCGTTTCCATCTCGTCACTAGCACAATCATGCGCGTAGACGCAGCGCTTCGACCAGCGACTTGAACGCACGGGCATATTCCGCCCCCGCCCTTGCGATATCCGTGCGTCCGGCGCAGGCCACCGCGGCCTCGGTCACCGCGCCGAGCAGCAGCCGCGCCAGCGGCTCGACCGGCTGCCGCGCGATCAGCCCGGCCTCCATCGCCGTGGAAAGCGCGCGCGGCATCTTGCCGCCGAAGTGTTTTGCATCGATCTCGCGCCAGCGCTCCCAGCCGAGCACGGCGGGGCCGTCGCGCAGGATGATCTGCCCGGTTGGCCCCTTCGCCGTCGCGGCAAAGTAATGCTGGGTGCCGGCGACCATCGCGGCGAGCACGTCCTTCTCGGCGCGCGCGGCACCGTCGATCTCAACAACGAGATCGCGCGAGACCTGGTCGAAGACGGCTTCGAACACCGCCTCCTTGGTCTTGAAGTGGTGATAGACCGCCCCCTTGGCGACTGCGGCCGCCTCCGCAATCTCGTCCATGGTGGTGGCGGCAAAGCCCTGCGTCCCGAATAGGCGGCGTGCCGAGGCCAGGATCGCCTCCGATGTTGCCGCGCGCCGCTCCGCCTGTCTCGCCATGGCTCTCGTCTAATCGAATTCGCCAAGCACGGCCAGTTGACTTTTCGACTACCGGTCGGTATTTACCGACTAACAGTCGGTTTTGATCTTGAGGTGTGCCATGCCGAGCCGTGACATCGTCGAAGCCTTTGCGAAGCAGCTGGAGGACGGGGACTTCATCGGCGCAATCGAACAATTCTATGCGCCGGACGCGGCGACCTATGAGAACACCGCGCCGCCGACCGTCGGACGCGACCAGTTGGTCGCCAAGGAGCGCGGCGTGCTGGCGGCCACCAAGGAGGTCAAGGCCGAGCGTCTCGGACCGAGCCTGATCGAGGGTGACCAGGTCGCGACGCGCTGGAAGTTCAGCTTCACGAATGCAGAGGGCGTCACGCGGACGCTGGACGAGATTGCGTGGCAGATCTGGCGCGGCGACAAGCTGATCGAGGAGCGGTTCTATTACGACCCGAAGCAGCTGGGGCGGTAAGGCGCCGAGCCGCCGGTGGATGGAATTGACGGGCCGCGGCCTGCTGGATGCCCCGCTGACGCGGAGCATGACAGCGGAGTGAGTTGCCAACATTTCTTCGCCATCCCGCATTTGTATCGATTTGTTATCGATACTCTCTCACGAACACGCAGAAGTGGTCACGGCGAGTGCCGCAGCCGAGGATAATTCATAGTTCGTCAAAGGTTTGCCGCGAATTCTCCGCATCGAGCCGTACCAACGGCACATACGGGCTCTGGAATGCGGACTCAAACGACCAGCTATGTCGCGAGGCTCTTCGCCGGCGATCTGTCGGCCTTTGGCGGTCCCGCAACCGACGAGGCCGCGGCCGGGCATATCCGCGCCGAACAGATGTCGCTCGTGCTCGGCTATTCGGTCGGCATCATGCTCGCCAATGCCTGCAACGCCATCGTGCTCGCCATCGCGTTGTGGCAGTCGCCGGACCGGATACCTGCCCTGATCTGGGCCACCGCCGTGGCCTCCGCCGCGATCGCGTTCGGCCTGCAATCCCGCGCCGCGCGCCGCATCATCAAGCCGCAATTCGTCTCGCGCCGTGCCATGCAGCGGCTGGTGCGCAATGCGTTCGTCCTCGGCTCCGCCTGGGGCATCGTCCCGGTCGCTTTTTTCCCCGATGCCTCGACCGGCGGACAGCTCGTCATCACCTGTCTGTGCTCGGGCATGCTGGCCGGCGGCGCGCTCGCCTTCGCCACCATTCCGATCGCGGCCATCGCCTTCACGGCCCCGATCTTCGTCGGCATCGCCATCTGCCTCGGCAGGAACGGCGATCTGGCGTTCCTCCTGATCGCGTTCCTCGTCGTGGTCTATGGCAGCGTCTTGCTGCGCGGCGTGTTCGTCAATTCGTTCTCGTTTGCACGGCGCGTGATGCGGCAGATCGAGGCGGAGCGGACAGTGCGGCTGGATCCTCTGACCCATCTGCCCAACCGCGTCGCCTTCAACGAGACGCTCGATGCCGCGCTCAAGCGCCTGACCTTGTCCGGCGAGGAGTTCGCGGTGCTGCTGCTCGATCTCGATCGCTTCAAGGAGGTCAACGACAAGTTCGGCCATCCCGCCGGCGACGAATTCCTGGTCCAGGTCGCAAGCCGCCTGCAGCGCTGCACGCGCGCGGCCGAACATGTCGCACGCATCGGCGGCGACGAGTTCGCGCTGGTGATGGCCAATCTGGCGCGCCCCGAGGAAGCCCTCGAGACCGCCGAGCGCTTCGTCGCAGCCTTCGAGGAGCCGTTCCAGATCGAGGGCCGCCAGATGGTGGGCGCAACCAGCGTCGGCATCGTGCTGGCACCGCGCGACGGCAATACGCCGCTCGACGTCATGAAGAATGCCGACACCGCGCTCTACCGCGCCAAGCGAGCAGGACCCGGCACGGTCCGCTTCTTCGAGGAGGCCGACGACAGGGTCTCGCGCGATCGCAAGGCGCTGCAATCGGACCTCGAGGGCGCGATCGCGCGAAACGAGCTCTTCCTCGTATTCCAGCCGTTCCTCGATCTCGACGAAAGCCGCATCACCGGATTCGAGGCGCTGCTGCGCTGGCAACATCCCGAGCGCGGACTCGTGCCGCCGAGCGAATTCATCCCGATCGCGGAGGAGACCGGGCTGATCCACGAGATCGGCGAATGGGTGATCCGCCGCGCCTGCGCGACCGTTGCAAACTGGCCTGATGACATCAGGGTCGCCGTAAATTTCTCCGCGGCGCAGTTTCACAACGCCGGCATCCTCCAGACCGTCGTGCAGGCGCTTGGCGAAGCGAAGATCGCCCCGCACCGCCTCGAGATCGAGATCACGGAATCGATGCTGCTGTCGAAATACGGCTCGGCCGAGTCGGTCTTGAGCGCGCTGTTGCAGCTCGGCGTCACCGTGGCGCTGGACGATTTCGGGACGGGCTTCTCCTCCCTCACCTATTTGCGCAAGCTGCCATTCAACCGGATCAAGGTCGACCAGTCCTTCATCCGTGACATGCTGGTGCAGCCGGACTGCGCGGCCATCGTGAAATCGGTGATTGGCCTTGCGCGCGACCTGCGCATCGGTGTCGTGGCCGAGGGTGTCGAGACCGCCGACCAGCTCGAATATCTCAGGCAGATCAGTTGCGACGAAGTGCAGGGCTATCTGATCAGCCGCCCGGTCTCGGCCGACGGCGTGCTGGCGCTGCTGGAGACGAAGAAGTACCGGGCAACGTTCGCGGCGTAGGGAATAGGCCAGCGGTGCGCTCCCTCCCCCGCATGCGGGGGAGGGTCGGGGAGAGGGTTGCCTCCACCGAGGGATTCCCCCAGAGGCGAGAGCCCTCACCCGCGCCTTCGGCGCGACCTCTCCCGCAAGCGGGAGAGGTGGAGCCCGCGGCGCCGTCCATTCCTCCTCAAGAGGGTCCCGCTCCGGTCTCGGTCAAACCGCATCCGCGCGCAGCAGCGTGTCCACCGTGATGGTGCCCCTCGCGCGCGACACGCAGGCGCAGATCTTCTGGTTGCTCTCTTTCTGATGATCGCTGAAGAAGACATCGCGATGGTCGATCTCGCCGTCGACGCCGACCACGTCGATGGCGCAGAGACCGCATTCGCCACGCTTGCAATCGGATATCACCTCGAAGCCGCTGGCGTTGAGCACATCCAGCATCGAGCGTTCCCGGGGTATTTCGAGCTCGACGTCCGAGCCTTTCAGGCGCACGCGAAAGGTCTCGGTCGGCAGCGTGCCGCTGGAGCCGAACGTCTCGTAGCGCAGATCGGGCAGCGGATGGCCGGCCCCGATCCAGGCGTGACGCGCGGCATCGAGCATTCGCATCGGGCCGCAGAACAGCGCGAGCGCGCCCTTGGGGAGTGCGGCGAACAGCGCGTCGAGATCGAGCCGCTTGCCTTCGTCGCTGGCATGGACGACCAGGCGATCCCCAAGCATCGCGGCGAGATCGTCGAGATAGGCGGCTTTGGAGCGCGAGCGCACCGCATAATGCAGCGTGACGTCGGCCCTGCGCCGTGCCAGCGCCTGTGCGGCGCCGAGGATCGGCGTGATGCCGATGCCGCCCGCGATCAGGCAGTAGCGTTCGCGCGCCCAGTCGACCGCAAGCAGCGAGGCAGGCTGGGTGATGTCGAGCCGCGCGCCCGGCGCGAGCTGCCACATGTAGCGCGAGCCGCCGCGCGAATCCTCGGCGCGGCGCACCGCGATCTTGAATCCCTGCGAGGTGGCTTCGCCGACCAGCGAATAGGACCGCGTCTCCGGCAGGCCGTCGATGGTGACGCTGACATTGATGTGGCTGCCGACCGGATAGGCCGTGACGTCGAACTGGTCGGGCCGGATCAGGAATTCGCGGATGCCGGGGGCGAGATCGCGGGTCGAGACCAGCGTCGCGGGAATCCAGGTTTCGATGAAGCGCATGGTGATTGCCTCAATCGGTTGCGGTCTTGATCAGCGCGAGCGCCGGCAAGAGATCGAGATGGGTCCGGTTACGCAGCGCAAGGCGCAGATTGCGCACGGCGAGCCGCGCGTGCTCGCGCATGACGGCTTCGGCTCGCGCGCCTTCGCGGTTCTCGATCGCGTCGATCACGACGCGATGATGGTCCTGCCCGATGATCAGGATCTGCTGCGCCTCGGGAAGCGCCGATTGCGCCATCACGAAGCCGCTCGGCGAAGCAAACGGCAACGCCGAGGCGCGGTCGATCTGGCGGATCAAGGGCGGGCTGCGCGACAATTCGGTGAGCAAAGCGTGGAAGCGCGCGTTCAGCGTGACGTAGGACGAGAACGCTTCGATCGAGATCGGCACCTGACGCAGCAATTCGTCGATCGCGGCCAGGCACTCCTTCAGGGGCTCGAGCTCGCGCGCGGAGACGCCGCGCTCGGCGGCGAAGCGTGCGGCAAGACCTTCGAGCGTGCCGCGCAGCTCGATGGAGTCGGAGATGTCGCGCTCCGAGAACGCCTTCACCATGAAGCCGCCGGACGGGATCGCTTCCAGCAGGCCCTCCTCCTCCAGCCGCACCAGCGCCATGCGCACCGGTGTGCGCGAGGCGCCGGTGGTTTCCACCGCCTGGAGCTCGGAGATGCGCTCGCCCGGCCGCAAGGCACCGGACAGGATCTGGTCGCGCAACGCGAGCTGCGCCTTCACGGTCTGCGAGACGGAACGGTCGACTTCACGTTCGGCCATGCTCTACTCCGCGGCCTGAAGATGCTGCGGCGCGGTTTCCTTCGCCACCATCTTGTCGATCAGCTTGCGCGACCACATCGCGCCGGCATCGATGTTGAGGTTGTAGAAGATGCGGTCCGGGTTCTCGTCCATGGCGCGCTGCTGCGCTTCGAGGATCAACTCGTCCTCGCGGAAGATGCCGGAGACGCCCTCGCGGATCTCGGAGGTGATGCGCTGCTCACCGAGCTGATAGTTGCGGACGAAGGCCCAGAAATAATGGCAGGTCTTCTCGGTCTCCGGCGTGATGGTGTTGAGCACGAAGCCGTTGACGCCCTGGGAACGGTCGCCTTCCGGCGCGCCGGTGCCCGTCGGCGCCACGCCGACGTCGATCGCGATGGTGCATGGCGCTTCGAAACGGATGATCTGCCAGCGATCGACGAGACCGGGCTTGCCGAGCTGCTTGGCCCAGAACGGCGGCGGCTCGATGCCGCGCATCCAGCGCGTCACCGTCACGGTCTTCTCGCCATGGGTGACGTCGAACGGCGCCTCGGTGACCGCTTCGTTGCCGATCGAGGAGCCGTGCACGAAGGTCTCGTGTGTGAGGTCCATGAGATTGTCGAGCACGAGGCGGTAGTCGCAATTGACGTGGATGGTCTTGCCGTCGCCGGCCCAGGCCGGATCGTGATTCCAGTGCATGTCCGGAACGAGCGCGGGATCGGCCAGCGCCGGATCGCCCATCCAGAGCCAGATGTAGCGGTGCCGCTCGACCACGGGATAGGAGCGCACGCAGGCTGACGGGTTGATGGTCTCCTGCGAGGGCATGAAGGTGCAGCGGCCCTGCGCGTTGAATTTGAGGCCGTGATAGCCGCAGACGACGGTGTCGCCTTCGAGCCGGCCCTTGGACAACGGCACCAAGCGATGCCAGCAGGCATCCTCCAGCGCAGCCACCGAACCGTCGGCCTTGCGGTACATCACGACATGCTTGCCGCAGATCGTCCGCGGCAACAGCGCAGCTTTCACGTCGGCGTCCCAAGCCGCGGCGTACCAAGCGTTCATCGGGAAGGGCTTTGTCATTGGTCTCACTCCCACGGCGCATGTATGCGTTATGTATACAGTAACGGAGAATCCAAATGGTTCAAGGCCAATTTTGGCTTACAAAAATACCTTTACCGCATACACTGTATACATAACTTAAATTCTTCGAGGATTGGCGTGCTCTTACCCGCACCCTGGACGGGGAGGGTCGCTTCGCATGGAGCGCAGCGAAATGCGAAGCGGGGTGGGGTGATCTCTCCCCTCGGGCACTGTTAGTCGCGGAGGGACCTTCACCCCACCCCGCTCGCGCTAACGCGCGATCGACCCTCCCCCTCCAGGGAGGGTTAAGAGGACCCGCGCTTACGCCCCGAACACCTTCGCCAAGCCCGCCTGCGCCTCTTCCTGGATCCGCTTCAGGTGCTCGGGGCTGCGGAAGCTTTCGGCGTAGATCTTGTAGACGTCCTCCGTGCCGGACGGCCTTGCCGCGAACCAGCCGAAATCGGTCTCGACCTTGATGCCGCCGAAGGGCTGGCCGTTGCCAGGCGCCTTGCTCAGCGTTGAGCGTACGGGATCGCCGGCAAGGTCTTTCAGGCCGAGTTGCTCGGGCGTGACGGATTTGAGGATGTTCTTCTGCGGGCCGGTCGCGGCGACGTCGATGCGAGCATAATGCGGCATGCCGAATTCGGCGGTGAGCTCGCCAAACAGCTGGCTCGGATCGCGGCCGGTCTTCGCCATGATCTCGGCGGCGAGCAGGCCGAGGATGACACCGTCCTTGTCGGTGGTCCACACACCGCCGTCGCGGCGCAGGAACGAGGCCCCTGCACTCTCCTCGCCGCCGAAACCGAAGCCGCCGGTGAGCAGGCCGTCGACGAACCATTTGAAGCCGACCGGCGTCTCCACCAGCTTGCGGCCGAGCTTCTTGGCGACACGGTCGATGATCGAGCTCGACACCACGGTCTTGCCGATCGCGGCATCCCTGCTCCAGTTCGGGCGGTGCGCGAACAGATAGGAGATCGCGGTCGCCAGATAATGGTTCGGATTCATCAGGCCGCCGCTGCGCGTCACGATGCCGTGGCGGTCGGCGTCGGTGTCGTTGGCAAACGCAACGTCGAAGCGGTCGCGCATCCCGATCAGGCTTGCCATCGCGTAGGGCGAGGAGCAGTCCATGCGGATCTTGCCGTCCCAATCCACCGTCATGAAGCGGAAGGTCGGGTCGATCGCCTCGTTCACGACGGTGGCCTTCAGGCCGTAGCGCTCGATGATCGGATGCCAATAATGCACGGCGGCGCCGCCGAGCGGATCGATGCCGATATTGATGCCGGCGGATTTGACCAACTCGAGGTCGACGACGTTGCCGAGATCGGCGACGTAAGGCGTGATGAAGTCGTAAGCATGCACGTTCGCGGACTTCTTCGCCCTGGCATAGTCCACGCGCTTCACGCCCTTGAGGCCGTCGGCGAGGTGGGCATTGGCGCGCTTCTCGACGACACCCGTGACATCCGTGTCGGCCGGACCGCCATGCGGCGGATTGTATTTGTAGCCGCCGTCTTCCGGCGGATTGTGCGAGGGCGTGATGACGACGCCGTCGGCGAGGCCGCTGGTGCGGCCCTTGTTGTGGGTGAGGATCGCATGCGAGATGACAGGCGTCGGCGTGTAGCCGCCGTCCTTGTCGATCATGATCTCGACGCCGTTGGCGGCGAAGACTTCGACGGCACTGACCAGCGCCGGCTCGGCCAGCGCATGGGTGTCGATGCCGATGAAGAGCGGGCCGGTCAGGCCCTTTTCCTTGCGGTAGTCGCAGATTGCCTGCGTGGTCGCGAGGATATGGCCCTCGTTGAAGGTGTTCTTGAACGAGGTGCCGCGATGGCCGGAGGTGCCGAACGCCACCCGCTGCGCGGGATCGGTGACATCAGGCTTGCCCGCGAAATAGGCCGTCACCAGCCGCGGAATGTTGGTGAGCGCGTCCGGCGAAGCCTGCTTGCCCGCCGCGGGATGAACATCAGCCACTGGAATATCCTCGTCGTTGTCGAATTGAGGTCCTGCTGCACCATAGCATTGGGCCTGCACCCGCCAACCCAAAAGCCGTCGGCCGACGCCGGCAACAAATGGCCGCATTTGGGTCCATGAATGGGGACATGACCATTCTCGCAACGGCCCTGCTGCTCGCCAGTTCCTTGGCTCTCTCGTCCCCGGGATACGTCGAGCGAACCGACGTCGAACTCAACCCGATGCTGCGCAATGCAGCCGTGGATCATGACCTCGCCAAGGTGAAGCGCCAGTTCGAGCGGGAGCTCCATAGCGACACCACGGACAGCCCCGGCGCATCCACCGGGCGCTAGCGCCGCGCGTCGGACACATCGGCACCGCCATGCAAATTGCGAGATCATGCTATGGTCGAGGCCTTCCGGCTGTTCGAATCGCCTCATGGCTGTCCTGCGCAAGCTGCTCCCCCTGCTGATCGCCTGGCTGATCCCGGCGGGCGGGCCGTCGTCTGCGGTGGCGGCGGAGTTTTACACCGAGGATCTCCGCATCCCCATGGCGGAGGCGGGGCCGCAAGGACTGGAGGCCTTTCTGGTCCGCCCGGCCGGCGCGAAGCGCTATCCGCTCGCGCTGCTCAGCCACGGTTCGCCGCGCAGCTTCGACGACCGCGCGAGCATGTCCGCGCACCGATATTACGGCATCGCGCTGGAATATGCCCGGCGCGGCTTTGCGGCGCTGATCGTGATGCGGCGCGGCTACGGCACCTCGCCCGGAGGACGCGTCGACAGCGTCGGCGGTTGCGCGAAGGCCGCGTATCTTCCGGCAGCCGCAGTTGCCGTCGCCGATTTGCGCGCCGCGATCGATGCGATGGCGCGCCGGGCTGACGTGACAACAACAGGCATGATCGCGGCCGGCCATTCCGCCGGCGGGCTCGCCACGGTCGCGCTCACCGCGCAGGCCCCGCCCGGACTCGTCGCCGCGATCAGCTTCGCCGGCGGCCGCGGCTCGCGCGACGACGACGATGTCTGCAATCCGGATGGACTGGTGCAAGCCTTCACCAGCTTCGGCAAGACCTCGCGCGTTCCGATGCTCTGGGTCTATGCGGTCAACGATTCCTATTTCGGCCCCGACCTCGCCCGCCGCCTCCATGACGGCTTTCGCGCCGGTGGCGGCAACGCCAAGTTCATCGCGGCGCCGCCCTTCGGCGACGACGGCCATTACCTCTATTCGGTGACAAGCGGTCCGCAATGGACGCCCTATGTCGACGCCTTCCTGCGCGAGCGCGGCCTCCTCGGTCGCGACATCCTGAGCCCGCCCGATGCCCTGCCGCCACCGCACCAGCTCAACGAAGCCGCGCGGGCCGAATTCTCGCGTTATCTGGCCAGCACGCTGCCGCACAAGGCTTTCGCGGTGTCGCCGAACGGCGGCTATGGCTGGCGCGCCGGACGCGTGACGGCTGACGAGGCCCAGCGTGACTCGCTGGCGGCCTGCATGAAATGGTCGCCCACCTGCACGCTCTATGCGATCGACGACCGCCTGGCCGGGCCTTCGCAAGCCGCATCCACCGACCAGAGCGCCCGCGCGCGACAGTGACGGCGCGAGAAGCCGGTTGTTAACTCCGGCGATTTATGACGGAGCGATGCTGTGGGATCGGGCACGCTTCAATCTCGGCGCGACGTGGCGACACGTGGCGGTCGTCCTGCTGTTGTCGGCCCCGTTCGGCGCGCACGCCGCAGACGGCGGCACTGAGCTCGGCGCAGGCGAAACGCCGTCGTCCCGGGCCCTGATCCGCAGGATCATCGAGCGAGAAGTCGCAAGGACCAATTTACCGGCCGATATCGCCGAAGCCGTCGTCTTCGTCGAAAGCGGCTACAATTCGGCGGTCATCGGCAGCGTCGGCGAGATCGGCCTGATGCAGGTGCGGCCGGAGACGGCTGCGATGCTGGGTTTCAAGGGCAGCGATGCGGAGCTCGCCGAACCCGACATCAACATCCATTACGGGGTGCTTTATCTCAGCCGGGCCTGGCGCCTGGCGGGCGGGGACGTCTGCCGCGCCCTCATGAAATACCGGTCAGGCCATGGCGAGGAAGAGATGACGCCGCGGTCGCAGGTCTATTGCAACCGGACCCGCAATCGTCTTGTCGCCATGAATTCGAAGGCCCTCGACGCCGAGGTCGCGGCCGTGCCCGATCCGGCGCCGGTGCCCGCAGCTCAGGCGGCGGCCCCGACAAAACCGGCGAGCCGGCCGAAGGTGGCGGTGCAGCCCAAGGCCGTCTATGCCCGCTATCGCCAGGGCACCGCGGCCGCCAGCCGTGCCTATTGGGCCGCCCACGAGGCGAGGGTCAGCAAGATCAAGGCGCACATCGAAGCACGATGGAAGCGTGTCGCCTCGCGCTGACGATAGGCTCTACAGCCGCTCGCTGAGCGCGAGCTTGTAGCCGACCCCGGTGACGGTCGCGATCACCGGCGTGCCGCTGCCGACGAGCTTGCGGCGCAGCCGCGCCACCAGCGCGTCGACGGTGCGGATGTCGACCTCGGCCTGGCGGTTGCTGACGACCTCGATCAGATAGTCGCGGCTGAGCGGCCGCCCGTCGGCGCCAACCAGCGCCGCGAGCAGATCGAATTCGGCGCGCGTCAGCGCCACCGGCTTGCCGTCGCTGCCGAGCAATTCGCGCCGGGTCAGGTCGATGATCCAGTCGCCAAAGGCGATCGAATTGTGGTTGCGCGCCGCCTTGCGGTCGAGCGAGCGCCGCCGCAGCACGCTGCGGGCGCGCGCGAGCAGGTCGCGCAGATTGATCGGCTTGGTGACGTAGTGGTCGCCGGCGATCTCGAGGCCGAGGATGCGATCGACGTCGGTGTCGCGGCGCGTCACGAAGATGATCCCGGCGTTGCTCGTCGCCTGGATCTCCTTGGCGAGCTCGAAGCCGTCGCCGTCGGGCAGCTGCAGGTCGAGGAAGACGAGGTCGGTGCGCGCGCGCAGCGCCTGGCGGCATTCCGCGCAGGAGCCGGCGCCGACCACGTCGAAATTGTTCTCGTTGAAATAGCCGACCAGCATGGTCCGCGTCACCGGATCGTCCTCGACGACGATCAGCCGCTCGCGGCCGGCGGGACGCACTTCCTGACGTGCGGAATCAACCACGGTCTTGGGTATCCTGTGTGCCTGCGACCCGACCTGGCGATCCATCTCGCCGCGCAATGCGCCGTCATGTGAACGTACATTCACGACTTGTTCGAGCCCCCGAAATTAGCCGCCGGAATATTAGGCGCGTTGCGACGCGCAAACAATATTGCTCATGGTCTGCAACGATTAAGTATGAATTGGCCCACAATTCTCAATCCGCGCATCATCACTCAGGATACCCCCGTTGGGGACCGGGGAGGCCCAATCCCGGACATTCGGCATCGGACTCAACCGCCGGTTAACTTAAAAAAGGTCTTCGGCTTCGGAAGGCCCGGCCGCGCCTCTATTGTCCCGCCTGCAAGTTGCGAAACCACGGAGCAGGCGTGATGCAGGGGCAGGCCCGGTTGGCTGCCGGTCGAACCGAGCAGGGAACGGCACCGTTCGGCCGTTCGCACACGCTCGATGTCCTGCGCGGCCTTGGCATTGTCGGCGTGATGGCAATCCACGTCTCGCAGGCGTTTCCGTCAAACATCCACGCCGTCGATTACGCTTTCATGCTGGGCTGGACCGGCGTCAACGTGTTCTATTTCGTCAGTGCCATGACGATGTGCCTGATGTGGACGCAGCGCAGCGGCGAGGCGAATGCAACCCGCAAATTCTACATCCGCCGGTTCTTGCGCATCGCGCCGCTGTTCTGGCTCGCGATCCCGGTTTACCTCATCATCAACGGCACCGGACCGAGCGCCAATGCGCCCAATGGCATCGGGCCGGTTCAGGTGATCCTGACGGCGACCTTCCTGCACGGCTTCTGGCCGGACAGCGTCAACAGCGTGGTGCCGGGCGATTGGTCGATCGCGGCGGAGATGACCTTCTATCTCGTTTTCCCGCTTCTGATCACCGCGTTCGGATCGCGCCGCCATCTCTATCTCGCGCTGGCGATCGTGCTGCATCTCGTCAATGTCTGCCTGTTCAAGCCGTGGGCCTTCGCGTTGTTCTCGGCCTATTACGGCCCCGGCCACGAGGCATTCGTCTGGACCACGCTGCACATCAGCTTCCTGAACCAGCTTCCGGTCTTCCTGATCGGATGCGCGCTGTTCTTCGCGCTGCGCGACGGCTTTGCCAAATCGGATGCCGCCATCTACGCCGTCTTCATCGCGCTGTCCTTTGCCGCCGACCGCGCCACCGGCTCGCATGAGTTCAACTATCTCATGATCAATCTCGTGCTCGGCGCGCTGGTGGTCGGCTGCATCAAGCTCGCCATCCGCTTCCAACCGCTCGAGGCGCTCGGCCGCAATTCCTATTCGATGTACCTGTCGCACTTCGCCGTGATCGCCGGCCTGCGTCCGCTCTGGCCGCTCGCGGACGGGCTGGTCTCGCTGCTGATCGCCTATGTCGTCACCGCCGCGCTGAGCTATCTCGTGGCACGCGCGACATGGCATCTGGTCGAACGGCGCGCGCAGGATTTGGCGCATCGCCTGACATCAGCGCGACCGGACCGATCAAGCCTCCAGCCGGCCATCGCCGCCACCGCGGCCGGCATGCGCTGAGCGCGCCTGCTCCGTTACGTCCGCCCCGATGCGGCTTGCTTCATTGCCGCCTTAAACTCTACTGTGGAGACTCCTCACGCTGGAGTGGGCACCATGGAGGTCATACTGCTCGGCACCGGCGGCCCGCGCCCGGATCCGCGCCGCATGGCGACGACCACGCTGATCAGGCTCGGCGACGAGAATATCCTGTTCGACGCCGGCCGCGGCGTCGTGGTGCAGCTGAGCAAGGCCGGCGTTCCGCTCGGCGCCATCAACACGGTCTTTCTCACGCATCATCACTTCGACCACATCGGCGATATCTACGATGTGATGCTGAATTCATGGATGTCCGGACGCAAGGACGCGCTGCGCATCTACGGACCGCCGGACACCGAGCGGCTCGTCCATACGCTGGTCACGCAGGTCTACGACAAGGACATCACCTGGCGCGATCAGGGCGAGCCGAGCTTCGGCGGCTGGAAACCCGTCCTCGCAACGGACATCATACCGGGTCCCATTCTCGACACCGGCCGCTGGAAGATCAGCGCCGAGCTGGTCTCGCATGGCGATGGCCTCGACATGCCGCCGGCCTTCCTGGCGCGATGGATGTGTCTCGGCTACCGCTTCGAGGCGGAAGGCAAGGTCATTGCGATTTCCGGCGACACCGTCCCCTGCCCTGGGCTGGAGCGACTGGCACAAGGAGCCGACCTGCTCGTTCAGTGCTGCTTCCTCGCGACGCCGGAGATCAACAATGAGCACCTTAGCCGCCTTGCGAAATTCACGATCGCCTGCGGCGACACCGTCGGCAAAATCGCGGCCAAGGCTGGTGTGAAGAAGCTGGCGCTGACCCACCATCGCCCGCGCACCGACGATGGCATGCTAGAGGCGCTGCTTGCGGATGTCAGGCAGGACTATGCAGGTCCTGTGGTGCTCGGTGAGGATCTCACGCGGATCGAGGTCTGAGAGCCCTCAGCTCGATCCGACCTCGATCCGAAACGACAAGCTCTCTTCCGCGCCCGGCGCGATGTGCATCAGGCCCGGCTTGTCGCTGAACTCGCCGTCGAAGCCGGCGGGACTGGCATAACCGCGCCAGGGCTCGATGCAGAGGAACGGCGCGCCCGATGGTTTCGACCAGACGCCGAGCTCGCGAAAACCGCGCCATGACATTTTGAGCCAGGGGCCGGAGGACGCGGCAAAGCGAACCTCACGGCTCTCGATCCGGTCGAAAATGACGGCGTCGTCGGTGAACAGGGCTTCGGACAAGGACAGCACCGCGTCCTTGACCGGGCTCGGTTCTGCTTCCGGGCGCAGCAAACCGCCATCGAGGCGGCGGACGGGAGCCTTCTCCGCGCTCGCGAAAGTCAGCGCGTAGCTCTCCTTGGCAAGTCCCCCCTGGAGCGGCCAGTTGAACGCGGGATGACCGCCGACCGAAGCCGGCAACGTCTCCTTGCCGGTGTTGGCGATCACGAGCGTCAGATCGAGCCCGGCATCATCGAGCGCATAGATTGCGGTCAGCCGGAACGGGAACGGATAGAGCGCACGCGTCGTCTCGTTGTCTTCGAGCACCAGCGTGCAGCGGCTCTCGCCGCGCTCCGCCCATTCAAAGCGGCTGTCACGCGCAAAGCCGTGCTGGGTCAACCGATAGGTCTTGCCCCGGTGCCGCAATTCATCCTTGGCGAGGCGTCCGACGATCGGAAACAGCAACGGCGCATGGCGCGGCCATTCCGGCCCCGCCTGCCAGACGAATTCTGTCGTGCCATCCTTCAAGGAGCACAGCTCAGCGCCGTGTGCCTTGATGGTCGCGGAGAGCTGGCCACTTCGAAGCGTATAGGTGTCATCGCTCATGGCGGACATCTACACCGCGACCTCAGATGCAGCAAGGCAGCGCCAGCCATGCAGGCGGCGCGCCGGCACCGTGCGGAGCTGCGTCATATTTCTGTACCTAAGGGTTGCTCCTTTGCGGGTTCGTCCACCGCCTGCGTCCCCGCGGCCCGGGGGCGAACTCCGATCAACCATTGTGGTAGCCAATTGAAATTCTTCATCAACGGCCGCTTTCTGTCGCAGAAGCTCACCGGCGTTCAGCGCTATGCCGCCGAAATCGTCAAGGCGATCGACGCGCAGCTGGCCTTGGAGCAAACTCCGGCGTCGCTGCGGAACGCAGACTGGCGGTTGCTGACGCCAATGGATGCAAGCGAGCACCTTCACCTCGAGCAAATCAAGATTCGGACCGTCGGCCGCTTGCGCGGGCACGCCTGGGATCAAATCGAGCTGGCGCGTGCCGCTGCGGGAGGCCGCCTGATCAGTCTCGCCAATGCCGGCCCGGTGTTCCATCGCGACCACATTGTCGTGATCCACGACGCGCAGGTCTTTCGCAGGCCGGACTTCTTCAACTGGCGCTATCTGGCAGTTCACCGCACGATGGGCCGGCTGCTGGCCCGCCACGCTGGCATCGCAACCGTCTCGGCCTTTTCGCGCAAGGAGCTAGCGGACGTGCTGAATCTGCCGGCCACGGGGATCCCGGTCTTCCCCAACAGCGCAGAGCACTTCGCCATGACGAAGCCGGATCCCGGCATCATCGGCAGGCTTGGGCTGCAGCCACAGAAATTCTTCCTCTATGTGGGCTCGAGGACCAAGAACAAGAATCTCTCGGTGGCGATCCGCGCGGTCCAGCTGCTCGATCGCCCCGACGTTCCCCTGGTCATCGTCGGCGGCGACAACAGCAAGGTCTTTCAGGACAATTCCGGCGACGGGGCTGCCGGCCTGCTGCTGGCCGGACGCCTGACGGACGGTGAGATCGCGGCACTCTATGCGCATGCATCCGCATTCGTGTTTCCCTCGCTCTACGAGGGTTTTGGCGTGCCGCCGCTCGAAGCCATGATCTTCGGTTGCCCCGTCATCGCCTCGACGGCCGATGCGGTCGTTGAGACGTGTGGTGACGCAGCTGCGTATTTTCGCGCCAGCGATGCCGACGCGCTGAAGCAACTCATGCTCGAAAGATTGGCAACCGGCGCCATCTCCGATCAGGAGCGCATGCGGCAACAGGATCGCGTTGCATTCTATTCGTGGAAGAAATCAGCGAAGGCCCTGCTCGATCATCTCGCCGAGCCGGCCAACGTCGCCAGCGCTGCGTGAAAATCGGCGCAACTCGCCCGTTGCGCGCAATGGTTTTTGCACAAACGGTTTGCAACTCGCTTCCTCTCGTGCAGTTCCATGATTTTTTTGTCGCGATCGCGCGCGCGAATGATCATGGCGCAACATCACCACATCGCTGCCCCATTATCGCTACGTATTCGAGGAACTGTGTTTCGCACTAGCGAACACAGAACAGGGATACACGATGTCCGGCTCTCCGACGCAAGCCTATGCGAGGCAAACGATGAAAGTGCTGCACATCGCCGAGACGATTCGGGGCGGGATTGCGAGCTATCTGAACGAGTTGCATCCACAGCAGCAAGCCAGCTTCGGCACCGAGAACGTGCACTATGTCGTGCCCTCGGATCATCGCCGCGATCTCCCCGGGATTGATGACAACCAGATTACGACGTTCGAACGATCCGGCCGCAGCGTCGCCGGACTATTCCAGATGTTTCGCGCGAGCATGCAGGCACTGGACGCCTTCAAGCCGGACGTGGTGCATCTGCATTCCTCGTTTGCAGGCCTCGTGCTGCGCCCCGCGCTTGCGGCCCGCTCGGACGGACCGCGCGTGGTTTATTGCCCGCACGGCTGGGCATTTTCACGCGAGACCGGCCGCCTCAGTCACGTGGTGACGAAGGCGGCGGAGAATCTTCTCGCGCGGACGTCGGACCGAATCATCTGCATCTCCGGCGACGAGTTCAACGAAGCGGTCCGCGCGGGAATTCCGGCCGACCGCCTCACCCTCGTTCACAACGGCATCTCGAAGACGCGCTCGCCGCAGCCCGTCGCGGCGGACTGGACCACCAAGAAGGTCAAGGTTCTCTTCATCGGACGCCTGGACCGCCAGAAGGGATTCGATCTCCTGATCGAAGCGGCGCGCACCCTGGAAGATGTGATTGACATCCGCATGATCGGCGCCTCCGTCGTCAACAAATACGAAGGCCCGAACGTCCCGTCCAACGTGTCGCTGCTCGGCTGGCTTGACCGCCCGACCATCGAGACCCAGCTCGAGGCCGCCGATCTCGTCGTGATCCCGTCACGGTGGGAGGCCTTCGGCCTCGTGGCCCTGGAAGCGATGCGCGCCGCCAAGCCCATCCTGGCATTCCGCAGCGGCGCGTTGCCCGAGATCGTCGTCGACGGCGTCACCGGCGTGCTGTGCGAGCCCGTCGCCGTCCAGCCGCTCGTCGACGGTTTCCGGCGGGCGCTCGATTTCGATCTCAAGGTGCTGGGACAGCGCGGCTACGACCGATTCAAGCAGCTCTATGACGTTCAGAAGACGCATGGGCAATTGCAGCAGGTCTATGCCGAACTCCTGCAGGACGAGGGCACATCGGTCGAGGCGAAGGCGGCGCTGCAATCGGATCTCTCCAAGAATTTCTGATGGCTCCTCCGCTTCCACGCACCTTGGTTCGCGACGGCCTTCGCCTCGCGAGCCTCATCGCATCCTTTCTCCTGCCGGTTTCCGTCTACGCACAGCAGGTTCAACCGCTCGACGCCCGATTCCTGCTGGGTGTCGGCACCCATCAGGGGCTGGGCGGCCCGGTGAGCCCGCGCGGATATTTGCCTTCGGAGAACATCGCCCAGATCAAGCAACTCGGCCTCAACGCCTTCCGCGACGATTTTCCCTGGTCCGATTTCGAGGTCGGCGGTCGCCGCATGGGGTTCACCCCCCGCCTCGCCAGGCTCGAAACGCAGGTCAGATCCGGCGTCGCGCGTCCTCTGCTGATCCTTGCCTTCGGTCATCATCTCGTTCCGAACTCCTCGCCGCCGACGACTGATGAAGCGCGGCATCGGTTTGCCGACTATGCCGCCGCGGCTGCGCAATCGGTCGTGGCACAACACCCGCTCTTCGAGCTCTGGAACGAATGGAACCTGGCGGCGAAGAAGGACGCCGCGTTCTCACCGGAAAACTATCTGGCGCTCGCGCAAGTCGCGCGGCCGGCGGTCAAGCGGGTCGCGCCGAATGCGCCTTTCCTGGTCGGCGCGCTTGGCGACGATCCGGGCTGGACATGGACGGAGAAGATGCTGCGGACCGGCATCCTTCAATATGCCGACGGCGCTTCGATCCATCTCTACAATTTCTGCATGGGCCCGAGCAAACGCACCTCGGCCGAAATCATCGATCGGGTCACGGCGTTTCACCGTCTCGTCGGCCAGGCGAGCGGAAACCCCGACTTCCCGATCTATATCACCGAGACAGGCTGGACCACGGCCAGCAACAAATGCGGCGTCAGCGAGCAGGCCCAAGCCGACAATACGGCGCAGCTGATCCTGTGGGCATCGACCGCGACGCGCTGGCTCAAGGGCATGTGGCTCTACGAGCTCAAGGACAGTGGAAAGAATCCGTCGGAGCTGGAGGACAATTTCGGGCTCTATCGTTTCGACAATTCGCCGAAGCCGGTTGCCTGTGCCGCCCAGGGCGCCTGGGCCTTCGTTCGCGCCAGCCTGAGTGCCGAGCGGCGCGAGCTCGCCAGTGGCGTCGTGTCGATCAACGCATCGACGGCTTCCGGCGGCAGGGTTGCGGTCTGGTCCGAGGCTCCGGACCGGCGCTACGAAATCCGGCTCAAGGGCGATCAGCCAAGCGCAAGCTTCGCGATGCCGTGCGACCAGACGGCAAGGCCCGCGTCCGGGGTCTGGATTCCCGTCTCGAGCACACCGGTCCTGATTGCAGCCAATGACAGTGCCGTTCCTGCCCTGGAGATCAGGCCGGCGCGGTAGATGCGATTTTTTGCAGACATGAGGTTGACGCGATGAAAGTTCTTTTGACATCCACGCTTTATCCGACGCCTCAGGCCCCAAAGATCGTCGGCGGCGCAGAGATTTTCGCGCGGCGCTTCGCCGAAGGGCTGGTTCAGCGCGGTGACGAGGTTGAAGTGATCCGGGCTGCCTCCTCACCCGAGCAGGCGCACGAAAGCTGCAACGGCATCAACGTCTATTCCGCACCGGTGCAGAACATCTATATGCCCTTCACGGAGCAGAAGAACGTTGCGCTACGCAGCATCTGGCACGCCGTCGACGACTGGCGGATGCAGGCGCCCCTGGTCGCCGAACGCATCCGGGCCTTCAAGCCCGACGTGCTGCACTCCAACAATTTGTCGGGCCTCACCACCGCGATCTGGCGCGTCGCCGCCCAGCTCGGCGTTCCCGTGCTTCATACGCTTCACGACTATTATCTGACCTGCCCGCGCTGCTCCCGTTTCGACAAGGGACGATCCTGCGAGCACACCTGCACGAGCTGCAAGCTTCTGACCTTTCATCGCAAGCGCGCCACGCATTGGCTCAGCGCCGTGGTCGGCGTGAGCGAGCGCGTCCTGTCCATTCACACCGACATGGGCATGTTCGCCGAGACGCCGATCCGCACCGTGATCCGCAACGCCTCCACCGAGCCGCCCCGCGCGCCCTATCCTCGTCCGGTCTGCACCACGGAAGTGACGTTCGGATTTATCGGCCGCCTCACGGAGGAAAAGGGCATCGACAATCTGATGCGGGCGCTGGCGCTGCTGCCTCCGGATCGCATCCGCATGATGATCGCCGGCCGCGTCAGCGACGAGGAGCAACGGCGCCTCAGGGCGCTCGCCCCCGATGCGCGGATCGAGTTCATGGGCTTCGTGGTGCCGGACGATTTCTACAAGCAAGTGGACGTGGTGATCGCCCCATCGATCTGGCACGACCCCGGCCCGCTCGTCGTCGCCGACGCCAAGGCGGCCGGCAGGCCGCTGCTCGGAACGCGCTTTGGCGGCATGCCCGAAGTCATCGAGCACGGCATCACCGGCTGGCTGACCGAAGCCGATCCCGAATCTTTGGCCGAGAGCATGCTTGCGGTCGCGGCCGATCCGCACAAGATCGACGAGATCAGCCGGCGCCTCATCGCCGATACCAACAAGTGGATATTTGCCGACGTGCTGTCTTCATACAAGAGCCTGTATGAACAATTGCGCGAACAGCGGATGTCGCATTTGCGCGCGGCCACGACCGAAGCGCCACAGGGGCCGGCGGTCGTCGGCGAGGAACGCCTCATTCCGCGATGACACGCCTCCTCGCCATGGCGGGCTACGTCTATCAGAGCGCCGCGGCGATCATCCTGATCTTCGCGATCAGCCATCTGTTGCCCGCCGCCGACTACACCAGCTTTTCGCTGGCGCTGGCCTCGAGCCAATTGCTCTGCGTGCTGATGTTCGAGTGGCTGCAGCTCGCCGGACTGCGTTTCCTGGCCGCAGCCGGGGAGACCGAGGCGGCCCGGCTGAGGTGGTCACTGTTTGCGGCGGGCCTGTCGAGTGCGGGCGCGCTGATCGTGGTCGGGAGCTGCGCGTCCCTGGCGACCGCGCTCCCGGCGGGAATCATCGCGTTGGGCCTTGGCATATCCGTGCTTCAGGGCCTGACCGACCTTTACTTCCTGTCGGTGCGTCTGTCCGACCGGCTCGGCGTTGCGTCTTCTCTCCTTGCGCTGCGTGCCACCGCGCTTCTCGCCGGCGCCGGCGCGGGAGGCATAATTTCTGGGACGGCTGAAGCTGCGCTGCTGGGGATTGCGGCGGGCCATTTGCTGGGCCTCGTCGCCGGACTCGTTGCATACCGCACGCCGCTGCAGCGCGCCTCGTTGCAGACGATGCTGGCGGACTGGAAGATTTTCGCCGGCTACGGCATGCTGGCGGCGGGCGCCTCCGTGATCCATCTGTCGGTGCCGGTGCTGCTCCGTGTCATCATCATCGGCCGGCTGGGCGCGACGGGTGCAGGTGCCGGATTTTCGATCGCGCTCGACCTGCTGCAACGTCCGTTCTGGGTCCTCAACGCCGCGATCCACACCGTGAGCTATCCCGAATTGGTCAAGGACTTCGAACACGGGACCGTCGTGAAGTCGGTTCAATCGGCCCGGCGGATGTTCGAATTCATGATCTGCACGACCCTCGTGCTGCTCGGCGGCCTGGTCGGCTTCATTCCGGATGCCGCCCGTATCCTGGTGCCGCGGGAGAGCCTCGACGGCTTCCTGGCGACGGCGCCCACCGTGGCCGCCTTCTATTTCCTGCACACGCATCTTCAGGCGACCATCGCGGTGGTTCCACACCTGGAGAAGCTCGCGACCCGGCTCGTGGTCGTCGCGGCCGGTCAGCTCGCGATCGTCGCAGCCGTCGCGCTCGTCGCGGTGTGGGCCGGATTGTCGCCGCGACAGGCCGTCGGCTGCGCTGCGCTCGCTACCCTTGCCACGATCCTGGCCGCGCTCGGTCCGACCCTGCGGTTCGAGGCATTCCCGCGCTGGTCGTTGGTCATGCAGGCCCTGGCGGCCGCCATCCTGATCGGATCGCTCGCTGCGATGCCGACCGGGCCCGCGACATGGCTCGCCGGAAAGATCGTGATCGCTGCGCTCGCGACGGCGGTCATCGGATGGCGCGGGGATTTTCTGATGCTGGCCCGCCGCGGCTAATTCGTCGCATCCGGACTTGCGACACCGATCGAGTTCCGGATCAATCTCCGCAACGAGCGCCTGCACCAATCCTGGGCACCTACAACCAAAACGAGTAAATTATAACATATAGCCGCTCATCGAAGCGGCATCTGCGAACTTCGCATGCAAGAAAACCGATGCGTTGCTCGAAATCACGAGACAAAGATACTCCGAACGGCGGACAAGCGGGCCGCGTCGCATCGTCGAACGAATCCATCTCGCGAGCGATGCGCATATATTCAGCACCGCATTTCCTGAAAATCACGAAAGCGCCTTCCTCACGTCATCCTGCCCTGGCATCGCATTCCTATTCTGCTGCACAGAGAGCGATTCTGTTCCTGCACAAGGAACCCAAGTTCGCTCGCGATTTGTAGCTTCGATTTTTATCTGAAATTCACACTCGACAGAGAAGCTTGAACGCAAATCCCTGCGAGCAATTTTGCTTGCGCTGAAACTCGAGTGTGCAATGCCCGATCAAACCATCCTGTCCGCCAGCGGATTCATCAACTCCATCGGCGTCAACACGCATGCCGGCTTCGGGTGGACCGGCTACAACAATCTCGCAATGATGGTCGATGACCTCGAATATCTCGGCGTCACCCATCTGCGCGACGCGATGGGCACCAGCCCTGCCGCGCAACCCGTCGTCGACGGCCTGGCTGCCGCCGGCTACAAGTTCGACTTCCTGGTGTCGTCCGCCCTGCCCCAGACCGGCACAACCGGGTTGCAAAACTACATCGCCTCGCTCCAGAAGTTCGTGGCGAGCCACCCGGGCAGCATCAGCGCCATCGAGGGACTCAACGAGGCCAACCACCAGCCCTTCAGCTACAATGGCAGCTCGAGCCTGACGGCCGCGGCTCAATTCCAGAGCGCGCTCTATCAGGCCGTCAACGCCAACGCCGCGCTCGGCAGCATCCCTGTCTACAATCTGTCATTGGCCTACAACGATCCGCAGGGCTACAGCCAGCTCGGCAACATGTCGGGCTCGGTCGATTACGCCAACGCCCATGCCTATGTCAGCACCAGCCTGACAACCGGCAGCTCGATCTCGGCAACGCTGAGCGCGGTGATGGCCGCGGCCCCGGGAAAGCCCGTCGTCATCACCGAGACCGGCTACACCACGCAGGCCAACACCCAATATCTCGGCGTCAACGAGACGGTGCAGGCCAAATCGATCCTGAACACCCTGGTCGACGCCTACAAGGCCGGCGTCAGCGCGACCTATCTCTACGAGCTGTTCGACCGCGACTCCTCCGCCGGCAATACCAATCCCGAAGCCAATTTCGGACTGTTCAATTCCGACGGGTCGCCGAAGCTTGCCGCGACGGCCATTCACAATCTGACGACCGTTCTGGCCGACGACGGCAAAGGCGGCCTGCAGCCGACTGATCCGTTGAACTACACGCTGAGCAACATGCCGGCCACCGGCAACAGCATGGTGCTCGGCAAGAGCAACGGCGCCTACGAGCTCGTCGTGTGGGCGGAGCCGAAGCTCTGGAACGATTCCACCGATACCGAGGTGTCCAACGCGGCCCAGACGGTCACCGTGAACCTCGGTGCCGTGCATCATTCGGTGAAGGTGTACGACACCCTGACGGGAACCACGGCGATCGCCAGCTATACCGACGTCAGCACGATCACGATTCCGGTCAGCGATCATCCCTTGATCATCGAGATCGACGCGCCGCCGGCCACCTCAACGCCGCCGGACACCAGGACCACCGTCAGCGGCACGGCGGCCGAGATCGTGCCGCAGCTGTCAGACCTGAGCGAGTCGACCGCGCTGCAGACCATCACGCTGACCGGCTCCCACTTGCTGCCGGTCGCCTCGAAGGCGACCATGGACTACATAATTGCGCATTACGGCAGCGCCCTCTCCAAGATTCAGGGCGGCTACTCATTCTCGGTGACGAATGCGGCCGCGACCTGGAGCAACACGAAGACCTACGACGCCAGCGGAAAGCTGCTGTCGAAGTCCGACACCGGCCTCAATTCAAGCGGGCAGCCGACCTCGACCACCGTCGCCTACACCGACGGCTCCAAGGACCTGATCAGCTACACCAATGGCGTGCAGACCAAGTTCGTTCATGTCGGCACCGACGCAACGAGAACCACCGACACCTACAACACCGCCGGAACCCTGCTGAGCGAAGTGGTCCAGAAGTCGGACGGCTACTACTCCACCACGCTCTACACCAACGGCGTCAAGACGGCGGCCTACGTCAAGAATGCCGACGGCTCGCAGGACAATTACACCTACGGCATCACGGGCAAGAGCTTCACCACCCAGGTTCAGCATCTCGATGCCTCCGGGAAGGTCACCTCGGTGACCCGCAGCCATGCCGACGGCTCGCTGGACTCGACGCAGGTCTACAACAGCGACGGCAGCAGCGTGATCACCACGTACAGCGCCACGGGGGTCAAGCTGGTCGAGACCGCCTATCATGCGGATCACAGCAAGGACGTCTGGACCTACAACATCACCGGCCAGACCTACACGAGCGAGCACGACGTCTACAGCGCCACCGGCTTCCTCACCAGCCTGACCCGCCTGCACAGCGACGGCAGTCTCGCCTTCAAGCTCACCCAGACGACCGACGGCACCAAGACGACCGATTGGTACAATTCCGCCGGCAGCCTCACCAGCGAGGTGGTGCAGAAGGCGGACGGCACTATGTCGACCACGACCTACAGCAACGGCGTCAAGACCAATACCTATGTGAAAAATGCCGACGGCAGCCAGGACAATTACGCCTTCGGCATCACCGGCCAGAGCTACACCACACTGATCCAGCACGTCGATCCCTCAGGTAAGGTCACTGCCGTGACCCGCAAGCATGCCGACGGCACGCTCGACTATACCCAGGTCATCAATAGCGACGGCAGCAGCGTCGTCACCAACTATGACGCTGCGGGAACGCGGACCAAGGAAACCGACTATCACGCCGACGGCAGCAAGGACGTCTTCCTCTTCAACATCACCGGCCAGAACTACACGACCGAGCACGACATCTACGATGCGACCGGCTTCCTCACCACGCTGATCCGCAAGCACGCCGACGGCAGCATGGCGTTCAAGCTGGTGCAGAGCGCCGATGGCACCAAGACGACGGACTGGTACGACGCCAACGGCGTCCTCACCAGCGAGGTGTTCCAGAAGCCGAGCGGTTACAGCTCGACGACGGTGTACACCAACGGTGTGAAGACCGCGGCTTACATCACCAATGCCGACCAGAGCCACGACAATTACAGCTACAACATCACCGGCCAGAGCTACACCACGCAGTACCAGCACCTCGACCCCTCAGGCCAGACCACCGAGGTGACCCGCTGGCATGCGGACAACTCGCTCGACTACACCCAAACCGTCAACAGCGACGGCAGCAGCGTGGTCACCAACTACGATGCATCCGGCGTCAAGAAGACGGAAACCGACTACCACGCCGACGGGTCGAAGGACGTCTTCCAGTTCAACGTCGTCGGCCAGACCTACACGAACGAGCACGACAGCTACGATTCGACCGGCTTCCTCACTCACATCGTTCGCACCCACGCCGACAACAGCCTGGCCTTCACGCTGGAGCAGAGCGCCGACGGTACCAAGACCTCCGACTGGTATGATGCCAACGGCGTCATCACCAGCGAGGTGACGACCAAGAGCGATGGCTACAGCTCCACGACGGTCTATACCAGCGGCGTGAAGACTGCGGCCTATATCAAGAACGCCGATGGCACGTCGGACAACTGGAACTACAACGTCACCGGGCAGTCCTACACCACCCAGCATCAGCACCTCGATGCCGCGGGCAAGCTGGTGGAGCTCACCCGGACCCACGCCGACGGCACCCTGGACTATACCCAGGTGATCCACGACGACGGCAGCAAGCTGACCGACATCTACAACAGCGCCGGCACCAAGACCCAGGAGATCGCCAACAACGCCGACGGCTCGAAGGACGTCTTCCTGTTCAACTTCAACGGACAGACCGGCACGACGCAGCACGAGAACTACAACTCCGCCAGCGCGCTGCAGTTCTTCGACCAGACCAAGACCGACGGCACCCACAACGTCACGGCCGTCGCCAGCGGCGTGACGATCCAGGGCGGAGCCGGCAACGACGTGTTCTCGGCGGCACCGAACTCGACCACCGTCGCCTACGATCACGGCCAGGACCAGATCCTCAACTTCCAGGCCGGCGACGGCACGACTCACGACGTGGTCCAGATCTCGAAACTGCTGGCCGCGGACTACAGCCATCTGCAAATCACGCAGTCCGGTACGAACGCGCTCATCACGTTCTCGGCTAATGATTCGATCCTGCTGAAGAACGTCTATGTCTCCAGCCTGACCAGCCACGACTTCGTATTCGTCTGAGCACTGCCCAAACGGGCGCCAACGTCGCAGGGGCGGGGACCATGTCCCGCCCCTGTTCCCTTTCCCGTGGACCTGCCTCATCGATGAGCAGGCAGCAAACTGCCATCCGCAATTGGATGGGCCCCCTGAATTTTGACGGAGTGTCGCGACTGCCCGCATCGGCCCGATGCGCTCAGCGAACTTGCGTCACAATTCGACTCTAGAAGAAAGGCGAACCGCGCAAGGACTCCGAGGCCCGATGCAAGCCAGTGAAGCAAGACGTTTTGTCGTTCTCGACTTCTACCGCTTCGTCGCCGCGCTCGGGGTCTTCATCTTCCACCTGAAGCTGATCGACACGGGCATTTCGCCGGCCTGGAACGGCTCCTACGGCCTGTTCGTGGACATGTTCTTCATCCTGTCCGGATTCGTGATCTCCTACTCCTATCCGTCCGACGCGCGCGGCGTGCGCGCCTATTCCCGTTTCATGATCCGCCGCATCGCGCGGATTTATCCGCTGCATCTCTTGAGCCTGCTCATCTTCGTCGTGCTGATCGCTGTCGGCCTCGAGCGTACGGCGAGGTCGACCCCGCTGGACTTCCTGTACAACCTCCTTCTCCTGCAAGCCTGGGGCGTTACCGACCATCTCAGCTTCAACTCGCCGTCCTGGTCGATCAGCGCGGAATTCTTCTGCTATCTGATCTTTCCGCTGTTGATGCTGGTTGCGCGCAAGCTGCATCCGCTGGCGCTCGCTGCCGTCGTCGCGGCGCTCTATCTGGTCCTAGCCCACGGCCATCTGCCGATCTGGCAGGAGCGGTCGCAGATGTACGGCGCCAATTATGACTATGGCATGCTCCGCGCGCTGCCGAGCTTCCTGAACGGCATCCTGCTCGCGATCCTGTTCCGGATGTCGCAGCCCTACCGGCAGAAGCGGGTGGTTTTCGCCGGCATCGCCACGTTCGGCATCTCCGTGCTCGTCCTCAACGTGTTCGCCAAACCGGACCTTGCCATTCTGCTGTTCTCCTGCGCCATCCTGCTGACCGCCGTCGGCGAAAGCGCTTTCGTCCAGTTCCCCGGCGCCCGCCTGCTTGGACGGCTCGGCAACACATCATACGCGATCTACATGCTGCACGATGCTTTGCTCATTGCGGTGTTCAAGCCGTTGTGGACCTGGCTCGGACTGGGCCCGGATCAGTTCGGCCTCTTCGCCCTCGCCTGCTGCGTGGTGCTGACGATCATCGCGGACCGCACCTACGCCTATTTCGAGAATCCGGCACGGCGCCTCGTCAATCGCTTGGCCGACACCGGGCTGGTATCCTCCCGCAAGGTCCGGCCGGTGGCGGCCGAGACGTCCCTGCGCTTCGAGAACCCCGAGCGGGCGGTCAACTGACGCCCGCCGCAAACATCTGAATGCTCAGGCGACCTTGCCGCCGGCCTCCCGCACGATCCGCGCCGGCCCATCGTCCAGCAACGGCGCGACATTGGCGCGGGATAATTCCATCACCTCAGGCAGCATCTGACGGACTTGCTCGCCCGCGGCTTGGTATGTCCCGAGAAAGTGCAGCAGAAATGCCTCGAAGCTGTCCCCGACAAGGAACTGGGCCGGCGAGAGCAGCAGCTGTTCGCTGATGCCAAAATGCGCGAACAGGCCCTGGAACTTGTCCTGGTAGGTGATCGCCGCCACCGGGGTGCCCTGCCCGAGCGCCGCAATCGCCAGATGCATGCGGCCGGTGATCACACCGTCGACCAGTCCGACAACGGCCTTGATCTCGCCCGCCGACAGAACCTGCTCGACATGATGCACGTGCTCCCCAAGCGCGGGCTTGAGCCGAGCGGCCAGCGGCCGCAGGCAATTGTCGTCGGCGATTCCGGGGCGGTAATCATGCGCCAGCAGCAGCCAGCTTGCATTGTGCTGCCGTGACAGGCGCGTCATGGCATCCGCCGCCAGCTCTATCATCCGCTCCAGCTTGGCCGGCTCCGGCTTCTTGAACAACATCGGATGGATGTTGAAGACGAACACCTTGCGGCCCTGCGCGCGCTGCCGTGCGACCGTGGCCGCGATCTGCTTCACCGCTACGGTGTCGGCGCGCGGCGTCAGCATGAACGCGGAATCGGCGACGAGACGCGCACGTTTGCGGGCAAAATCGTCGAAGCGCTGAAGCGATATCGCATCACGCAGGTTGAGGACCACGCCCGGATCGAGCAGCCGGAACACTTCGCGCAGCGCCTTCGCCGGACGGGAGTTGAAGCTGAAGCCGAGCACGCTGACCTTGGCGCCGAATCCCGCCATCAGGTCGGCCACGAGCAGCATCCGCGCCGCATCCACCGGAGAATAGTAGCCGTCGAGCACGTCGGCCCCCAGCACCACGCCGAAATCCGGACGGGTGAGCGAGAGTTCCTGCGCGACCGTCTCGTAGGAAAACGGCTGCCTCCAGATCTCGAGCGGCTTGAAACCCATGGCGCGAACGTCCGCGCTCGCCGCGCTGGTGGCGGTGACGATATAGGTCTCGAGGTCGGGATAGGTCCGCTTCAGCTCGCCGACGGTGGCTTCGATCATCGCCTCGTCGCCGCGTGACTGATGAATGCTCCAGGGGTCCGACGGCAACAGCACGAGACGGCGCGGCGTGTTGCGCGGCGCCGCATTGACGCCGACGTCCTTCCGCGCGATCTGCCACCTGCGCAGCTCGAGGAGATCGACCGCGAAGGGCGTGTTCTTCGCGCTGTTGAGCCAGCCTCGGAGATGCCTGCGAACCGGCACCGGGATCAATTGCTTCAAATCGTCCTCCTCGTCTTCATCAGGCGGTCGCACCGCGCTTCACGACGAAATCGATCAGCGAGAACAGCTGCTTCCGCCAGAACAGCAGAATGCTCATGAGATAGGTCACCCCGAAACACGACGACAGCAGCCCCATCCGCAAATACGGGTTGATGTCCTGCGTCGCCTCGCGGCACAGCACGACCGCGCCGTAGGCAAGAACGATGGCGCAAAGGCAGCCGGCGATCGGACGCAGGAACTGGCTCCAGCTCAGGCCCAGCAACCGAAGCGCCAGCGCGAATGTCACGGGGGTCACCACGAGCTGCGCGAATGCGAAGATCGTCGCCAACTGGCCGATATCTCGCGAGGGAAGCAGGAACATCGCGGGCACGACCGCGCAGAATTTGAGGATGTTCAGCGCAAAGACGTAGTTCGGCTTGCCCAGCGCGCCGAAATAGGCGCTGTTGACGAACTGCACCGTCTGGATCGCGCCGATCAGCATCAGCGGCCGCATCACCACTTCGCTTCCGCTCCACTTCGCGCCGAACAGCAGCAGGGAGAACTCCGGCGCGATCGCCGCAAGCAGTACGAAAATGGGAGAGCCGACCAGCGCTCCGAGACTGACGCTGCGCAAATAGGCGCCGGCGATACGGTCGCGCTCGTGGGCGATCCTGGACAGTGCGCTCAACGCGACGTCCATCACCGCCTGGGTGAGCAGCTGCATCAGGATGATGTAGACCCGCGCACCGACCGTGTAGATGCCGAGGGCCGCGACGCCATAGAGCGTCAGGATGATCATGTCGATGGTGCGGACGATGGCGAAGTCCAGCAGCCTGTTCAGGACGACGTGAACGCTGTAGCCGGAGAGCTCGCGAAAGCTCTTCAAATCATAACCGCGCATCGGCAGCCATCGCGGCTGGCTCCAGAGCCACAAGCCGCTGATCGCGCTCTGAACGACCACCTGGATCACGAGGCTGAGAGCGCCGAACCCGGCATAGGCGCAGGCGATTCCCACGATGCCGGAGACGGCGGTTGCCACCATGGTTCTGAGCGCGAGCACGCGAAAATCCATCTGGCGCTTGTAGAGCGCCTCCTGAAACAGGGTCGCGGTGCCGATCGGAAGCGAGAGACTTGCTGCCGTCAGCAGCGGCGCGAGCCCCTTCACGTCGAGCCAATGCTCGATATCCGGCGCAAGGAGCGCAATCAGAACCGCCAGAAGCGTCGAAGCGGCGAAGGAGCAGAAGAAGGGCAGCGTCACGTCGGCAGGTTCGAGCGTGCGGCGCTGGATCAACGCGTCGCCGAAGCCGAATTCGGCGATCGAGCTCAGGAGCAGCAGGATGAAGGCGACGAGCGCGGCAAGACCGAAATCCGCCGGGTTGAGCAGCCGCGCCAGCACCAGGAACAGGACGAACGACAGCGCCCGGCCGCCCCAATTCTGTGCAAGCGACCAGAACAAGGCAACCACGACCTGATGTTGCTTACCCGGCGTGACGTTCATCAACAATTCGACCCAATTCCGACAGATCCAACCACAATCGCAGGCTAGACGACATGGCGCGATGCTGCCGCGACGTCACCATCTCCGATCGCGGCGGAGTACTGAATGCTCGCTACAATACGACGGAGTGATGGCAATCAGATGAGTGCCGTCACGTTTCCCATTTAGAGTGGAAGTGAGTTCAAATCGTGGACTACACTCCGATCAACCTTTGCGAAGTGATGCAAAATGGATGCCTTGATGAATTCGCCTGCTCAGCGTTCTCTCCGCAACTCCAGGCGTTTGCGCGTGGCGATCTACGCACCGCATTTTGCGGAATATTCCTACCGGCTCGCATCGGGATTGGCGCATCATTGCGACGTCCGCCTCGTGCTCAACGCCAAGGACGCGAACCAGCAATGGGAACTTGCAGATATCGCCGTGGCCGCGCCCTTCGAGACACGCATCCGCGACCTGAGCCTGCGCCGCGGCGGCGCGATCGGCATCCCCGCGTCCTTCATCGACATAATATCGTTTCGTCCGGACGTGATTCATTGTCACGAAGTTCCGGAGATCTACACGTCCAAGCTGATCCAGCTGCTCCGTCCGCTCGGCATTCCCCTGGTGCTGACGGTTCACGATGCGATTCCGCATTCGGAAGGCGGCTCCGGCACCTCGCCGCGTGAAGATGCCTGGCGTGAACGGATGCGCGCAGCCGCATCTGTCGTCACGACGCATGGCGAGAGCTGCACCGCTGATTTTCGCCGCGCCTCGCCCGACTTCAAGGGCGAGGCAGTTTCCAGCATGCACGGTGTGCTCATGGTTCCGCCGGCCGGCGGCGCACTCACCGAGCCGGAATCCGCGCGGATCCTGTTCTTTGGACGGATGTGGGCCTACAAGGGTCTGGACGTCTTCATCGATGCGATCGACATATTGGCCCAGCGCGGCGTGGCCCATGAAGCCATCGTCGCCGGCCGCGGCCCCGAGATGACACGGCTTGGCGCGCGCATGGAAGCGATGTCGACGGTCAAGACCATCAACGCCTATATCTCGCCCGCGGATACCGGACGGCTGTTTCAATCCGCCACGGTGGTCGCCCTGCCCTATAAGGATGCAACACAGAGCGGCGTGCTTGCATCCGCTTACGGCAATTCTCGTCCCGTCGTTGCCAGCGCCACCGGTGGCATTCCCGACGTCGTCACGGACGGCATCAACGGGCTGCTGGTTCCTCCCGGCGATGCCACGGCACTAGCCGACGCACTCGAACGGGTGCTGACTTCAAAACCTCTCGCCGCGACATTGACCGAAGGCGCACGGCAGACCGCGGCCGGCCTCTTGAACTGGGACCGCATCGCCGAGCAGCTGCTCGGGTCCTATCACAGGCTCGCCGGCCGGACCGTGAGCTGACCGCGACCCGGCGATCTCTCATACCGATTGCTCGATCTGGCGTCGAAAGAACATGCCGCGGATCGCGCCGTCCAGCAGGCGCCGCAGCCTGACCTCGATCAACTCATAGCTGATCGCGCTCGCAACCAACGACATCACCAGCCCGAGCCCGATGAAGGCAGCCCACAGCAGCCAGCGATCGACGCCGGCGGCGACCAACTTCAGGCCGATCACCTGCAAAGGAAACAACACGAAGGGATGCACGAGATAGAGGCTGTAGCTGATCTTTCCGACATATTGCAGCGCCGGCGCGCTCAAAGCCTTGCCGAAGCCTGAATCCGGAGCGAGCACCATGCCGAACAGCAGGAAGCCGGGAATGAGCCCGACGAAGGGGTGAAATAGCACCAGGCTCGCATACAGGGCGGCCGCGCAAGCAAGCCCTGCGAGCAGGCCGAGACGCCCGGGAAGGGAGATGCGAAATCCGGTCGCGCTGAACAGCATGCCGATGCAGAAGAACGCGGTGATCGGCCAATGCATCAGGCAGGCCAGACCCAGCAGGATCAGGGGTGCCGCCAGCAGCCTGCCGCCTGCCCGCCACATCGAGAATGTCAGCGCAAACCAGATATAGAACGCCCACTCATAAGTTAGCGTCCAGGCATTCTGCTGCGCAATCGGCAAGCCGAGTGCGTCCTGCACGAAGAACAAATTGGCCGCAAAGATGGCGAGATAGCTGGTCAGGTCGATGCCGCGGAAGAACTTGTAGGCCACGATCGGCCCGATCGCGAACAGCGCCAGATGCAGCACGACGAACACCGGCATGATGCGCAGGACGCGATCGAAGAAGAACCGCGGCAACGACCCGTGCCGCACCAGGCTCGCCGGGATCAGGAAGCCGCTGATCATGAAGAACAGCTCGACACCGTGCCCGCCCACATTGATCACCGATTGCAGCCAGGGCCACAGCGGCGGCAAAAACCCGGGATCCGGGATGTCGTACATGCCTCCCTTCGGCATGTCGTAGAAATGATCCATCAGCACGCTCAGCGCCGCAATGGCGCGAAGGCCCTGGACCGACGGAACGAACGATCCGTCGTAGGCTGCGCCCACCTGGTGGGGTGCCTTGATCACTCCGCGGCACCCTGGGTGCTGAGCGCGGGCTCGAGCACCGCCTTCTTTCGGCGCACCGAACGGAACCGGTGCCCGAAGGCAATGCTGGGCTTCTCTACGAAAGTGAAAGTCATCCAGCTGACAAGGATCGACAACGCCAGGATCAAGCCCAGGAAGATCGACCATCCCAGCGGCCCGTCGCCGAACCAGACGAGACGATGGACGAACACGATCACGAACGGCGACATCAGGTAGACCGAATAGCTGATCACGCCGACGAACGCCATCGGGCGCCACGCCATCCTCTCGCCGAACACGGCAAAGCCGATGAATACCAGCGCCGCGCAGACATAGGCGGCTCCGATCGAATAGCTGTAGAAGAAGTTCTCGTGATAGACGCCCCCGAACCGCCGATCGGACAGCGTGGCGGCGAAGACCGCGTACAGGAGCGTGCAGACCGCCACATGGCTCCATCGCAGCTTTCCGCCGATGACGGTGTCGCGGATGATCTTGCCCAGGAACATCGCCGACAGGTTCAGCCCGACCTCCATCACCGAGGAGACCGCCCTGTTCTCAACAAACAGCGCAGCGGTGGTTCCGATCAGGGCGGCTGCAACGACGATCGTCACCGCGGTGAAGCGCTGGTTCAGCAGCCCCATCGCAAAGAGAACGGTGCATCCGACATAGAACAGCAGCTCGATCGCCAGCGTCCAGTAGAAGACCCAGAGGTTCGGCACGTTCACGAAAGTCTGCAACATCGTCACGTTCGCGGCGATCTGCCCCAGCGGATAGACCTTCGAGTCCATCAGCTGCATCGTCACGAGCCCGACCACGAGCGAGGTCCAGTAGGCCGGGTAGAGCCGGAAGAAGCGGCTGATCGCAAAATCCCGCACCGGCGTGGCGCTGTCCGGGAAGCTGAACGGAATGACGAAGCCGCTGACGAAGAAGAACAACACGACGCCGAACCGGCCGAAGTTCATATAGTAGCCGAACACATCGTGGATGGGCCAGTAATAGGCACCGGTCGGGTGCTTCTCGACGATGATCTCGAAGACATGCTGGACCAGGACCGAGAGCACGGCAATGCCGCGCAACGTGTCGATGAATGCGAGCCGCTTATGCATTATTCGTTCTCACCTGCTTCCGCTCGCCGCCGGCATATCCGGGCGGAAGCCTTCCAATGACGGCATCGGCGGCCGCATGACGATGGGCACGGTCTCGACGCCGCGCGCGGAGGTCGCACGCCGCGAGAATACCTCGCTGAAGCTCAGTGCGATGATCAGGAGTCCGGACGCCGGGCCGTAGTTCAGGACGGTAATGGTGAAAAGGTTGACGATGAAGATCAGCGTCAGCTTGTACACGTCGGTCGCTCCGAACGTCGCCCGGAACACCATCACCATGAACGCGACGAACGGCAGGCCGAACATCAGATAGGTCCCGATGTAGAAATTGTCGACGGGCACCCAATAGGCCGCGAGCGGCGAGAACAGCTGCTGCGGATAGTTGAAGCAACCCGCACCACAGCCTGTCACCAGCCCGACCGGCATCAGCTGGGTCAGGTAGATGAACGGCTTTTGCCAGCTGTTGTTGATGCGATCGAGGATGCTGAAAAGGGTCGAATGCGGCACCGCCGCGGTGCCTGAAGCGACCACGATCATGAAGAACGGCACGAAGATCGAGGCATAGGACCACAGCGCAATGCTCCGGATCGCGGGGAAGCGCGACCTCTCCGGCAGCATGCGCACGAGTACCAGCAGGAGAAGGTAGAGCACGAGGACGATCATGGTCGTCTTGCTCGTGGTCAGCTTGGTGGCATAGATTGCGATGGATCCGAACAGGAGACACCAGGTGGTGCTCATGCGAATGGACGTGATTGCGAACGACACCAGAATGAAGAAGGCCGCCATGGTATTGTCGGCGGCAAAACCCATGAGGCGCTGGTCGTCACCGCCATAAGCCCACCACAGCCTGCCCGCCTCGCGCACCGCGCCGAAGGACTCGTATTTATAGCCCACCCAGGGCATCAGATAGAATTTCGTCAGGAAGACACCGATCACCGACAGGTAGAAGGTCGCCGCGATGATCGACAGAAGCTTTTTGTACGAGCCGAGGCTCGAATCGCAGAAGCAGAATCCGACGAACACGGGCAGCATCATCTTGAAGGACGAGACTGCAGCGTTGACCGTCCCCAGCATGAAATAGCCGAGCACGAGTGACAGCATGATCTGCACCAACACCAGCAGAGCCAGGGTGCTGCGATTGCGCAGGATGCAATGCACGAAGAACTGGATCAGACATAGAAACGCTATGGCGTCGGGCAGGTACCAGAGCGCGTTCAAGTGGTAGATGCTGGTGTAATAGCGGATCATGCCGCCAAAGGCGTCGCGGACGAGATAGGCCCCCAGCGCGATCGCCTCGATGTTGAGGCTGATCAGCGTGATCTTGGGGCGATGCAGCGCGAGGATCGTCATGTCCGGCTCAGTTCGTCTGCCGCGCGGGCGACGCGGAGAAACCGGACCGGCCTCCAAGGACGTTCCGCATCAGCCTGCCACCGGGGATTTCGACGTAGAGATAAGTGAAGTGGGACACCGCCAGCACGGCTGCCAATGAGACCACGAGGTTCAGCGTGGCCGGCAAACCGGCGAAGACCGAATCGAGCGCGGCGATCCGCCCTGCCCCCACGGCTCGCACGAAATATTCGGCGAGCAGCACCACGAGCGCGTGCACCATATAGATCGAGTAGGAACGTTTGCCGAGCCAGACCAGCGGCTTCGCCACCAGCATCCGCGGCACCAGCAGCGCATCCGGAAAGGCCAGCAAGCTGCCGAGGAAGATCGCGAACGTCACGGGCGCGAGGAAGGTCGACGCAGGGCTGGTCTCCGCCAGGGAGACGAGAGCGATGCTGGCGATCATGGCGGCGAATTGCAGCATACCCTGCACGGCAGGGCCCGGCCTGGCCGGCAGACGATCGACGATCCTGACCGTCAGCACGCCCAGAAAGAAACTCACGAAGCAGCGCAGGATGCCGAAGTCGGTCTGCAGCCCGAGGCTCCTCTTGTCGAGCACGAAGATGATGAAGACCAGGCTTCCGACCGCAAGCGCGCCGCAGAGGACGTAGAACAACAACAGCGAACGCATGCGCTGGGCAAAGAGCACGATCAGGCCGAACACCAGATAGGTGTAGAACTCGACGCTGATGCTCCAGCTCGGCGCATTCCAGCTGAGATAGTCGACGAACCCCATCGAATGCAGCAGCAGGACGTTGAGAACGAAGGAATAGGCGTTGTTCACCTCAAACGCCGCCGGCGCAGCCACGACGACACCCGCCATGACCAGGCTGATCCGCAGGAGGCGAAACAGCAGATTCGCCATCAGCATGACGATATGCAGCGGATAGACCCGCGCCAGGCGCCGCGCCATGAACTCGCGCAGCGAGAATCGCCCGAAATCGCCCTCGACGTAGCTGAGCGACATGACGATCCCGCTGAGAACGAAGAACAGATCGACCAGCAGCCATGAGCTCCTGAAGAACGAGCAGTTGATCCACGCATTGTGCGGGAACGCCGCGAGGAACGTCGGCATCAGCAGGAGATGGTGGATCACCACCGATGTCGCGGCGATCCCCCGAATGCTGTCGAGCGGCAGAACATGCGCCTTCTCACGATGAACCAACTCCGTCACATCAACATTCCCAACTATTGCATCGCAGCAGTGTGTATCAGGACTTGCACGTGTTCAATCGCTGCGATCTCGGACTCGCATTCGACGCATGACGATCGACGATAATTTCAACGCTCGCAGTTCATTCGGACATGCGAGCGCCAAGTTCACGCCACTTTTTGCCTGAGACCGCCGTGCGTCGGCGCGCAAATCAATTCGGGCGCGATGATCGCGAGTATTTGCGTGCAAAGTGTGCGCGAAATTCGACGCTGTTGCGATCAAGGCCAGCGCAACGACTCTGATTTTACTGCATGCCGACGTCGCACATCTCGCACCGATAATTTTTCGCGGGCGGGAACTAATGACGAGCTGACCGCTTGTGTCGGTTTTGCGACGCGCGCTTGCAACATCCGAACGCGCAAACGCCTGTTATGTTTTCAGGTTGCAACATTCCTAGGCGCGCGATGCCGATCTCGCATGCATTGTATCTCCTCGTTTTGCAACCGATCGAAAAGCAGGCAATGCATCTGTTGTCGTCGATCACGCGCACGACTTTTGCGTCGCACAAAAATTGACACAGTTACCTGCCAGGTTTCGCCTGTTCTCCTATTGCAACAGGCGAGGAAGAAGGGACACGGATGGGCTGCGGACCAACAATTCGTCATGCAAGGCCACGATGGCTAGCGATCGTCTTGGCAGCTTCTGCCTTGATCGTGTCGAGCATCGGAGCTTGCCGCGCCCAGTGCGTCGAATTTTCGGATCGTGCCTCGCAGCTCGAACTCGACACGTTCGTGAAATCGCCCTCCTCGCTCCTGGAGCGCTTGCGCAATGACAAGGACAAGCTGAGATTTCGGCTCGCTACCTACATCGCCACGAACCCGTCGGTGTTGCCGTCCGTGCAGACGCTCATCTCGGCCTCGGCTTCGAGCGATCGTTCGGCCATCGGCGCCGCGCTGAGAATTGCGGAAGGACGATGCACGTCGACGAAGCCTGACGCCGCGCGCAAGATCAGGGATTTCACGCAACGGATCGGTGATCTCAACGTGCAAGCGGGTTATTCCGCCGCAGGAGAGGACACCTCGGGCGTCCAGCTTCAATCGCAAGACAAGAGCAAGGCGCAACCGGCCCGAGGCGGGGCCCTGCTCGATGGCGAATGGAAGACCAAGCTCGCCAACCCATTCAAGCCCGTCCCCCTTCCGAACTGATCAGCGATCGTCAAAAGGCAGCGAATTAGACAATGTATCAGCCCAGAGAACATTTCCAGTCGGGACACAGATTCGGCATCGAGTTCGGCGGGGCCGTCCTCAGCTTCGAGCGCGTGGCCGACGTCCTGCGCCGGCAGTGGCCGATCATCGCGGCGTGCACGGGAGCTGCACTGGCTCTGGTGCTCGTCTATCTGGTGACGGCGCAACCGATGTATACGGCGAATGCCCGTATCATGATGGATACGCGTCAGGCGCAGGTGCTGGACAAGGACAGCAACGCCAGCAGCGCCCTCATCGATACCGGCTACGTCGACAGCCAGGTCGAGGTCATCAATTCGGACGACCTGATTCTCTCGGTGGTCCGTCGCCTGAAGCTGACGGACGATCCGGAGTTCAATGGCTCCAACCCGGGCCTGCTGTCCATCGTCCTCGGCAAGGTCATGTCGCTGTTCAGCTCCGGCGAGCCTGCGTCCCAGGAGCGTCTCGAGCACGCCGTGGTCGAGCAGGTCCAGAAGAACCTGAGAACGGAACGCGTCCTGACGACGTATGTCTTGTCGATGAACTATCGCTCCAGAAGCCCTGACAAGGCCGCCAAGATCGTCAACGCCATCGCCAATGCCTACCTCGTCGGCGCCCTGGAAGCCAAATATCAGTCCACCAAGCGGGCAACCGAATGGCTTCAGCAGCGCAGCATCGAGCTGAGCGAGCAGGCAACGGCCAGCGACCGCGCCGTGCAAACCTTCAAGGCCGAGAACAACATCGTCGGAACCAGCCGCGGCCTGATGTCCGAACAGCAATTGTCGGACCTGAACACGCAGCTGGTTCAAGCGCGAGCGGCGACGGCCGAAGCCAAGGCTCGTCTCGACCGGATCAACGCGATCTCCGACCAGGATGTTGCGCAATCGACCGTGACGGACGCTCTCAACAACTCGGTCATCACCCGCCTGCGCGCCCAATATCTCGACCTTCAGGCCCAATATGCGGATTGGTCGCGGCGCTATGGCAAGCAGCATCTTGCGGCGGTCAATCTTGCCAACAAGATGGAGGAGCTGCGCAAGAACATCGCCGACGAGCTGCATCGGATCGGAGATGCCTATCGCAGCGACTATGAGATCGCAAAGAGCCGGGAGGCATCGCTCGAGAAAAGCGTGAAGGAGCTCGTCGCCCAGGCCGGCGATAGCGGCCAGGCCGCAGTCAAGCTGCGCGACCTCGAAAGCGCCGCCGACACCTATCGCAACCTCTACAACAACTTCCTCGAGAAGCTGCAAAGCGCGACGCAGAATCAGAGCTTCCCGCTCAGCGAGGCGCGCCTCATCAGCACCGCCACGAAGCCGGACCGCAAGAGCTCGCCGCGCACGGTCCTGGCGCTTGTCGGAGGCCTCGTCGGCGGCCTCTGCCTCGGCTTCGGCGTCGCATTTGGCCGTGAAATGCTCAGCGACGTCTTGCGGACCCCCGCCGAGGTCGAGGAGGAGCTCGGCGTCAAGTGCCTCGGCGTCCTGCCGGATATTCGACCGCCGACGGCGGCCGGCGCGCTGCTTTCGACGTCAGGCAAGACAGGCTCACCCGATCTGTCCCGCTACGTCGTCGATCATCCATTCTCGCGGTTCGCCGAGACCTTGCGCAACATCAAGGTGTCGATCGATGTTGCGCGCCTGACCCGCGAGATCAAGGTGATCGGCATCGTGTCCTCCCTTCCCAAGGAAGGAAAGACGACGGTGGCGGCCAACTTCGCGCAGTTGATCGCCCTCACCGGGCATCGCACGGTCCTGATCGACGGCGATCTGCACACGCGTTCGCTGACCCGGGAACTCGCACCCAACGCCAAGAGCGGCCTGGTGGAGGCCCTCGCCGAGCCCGCGAGCCTCGGCTACCACGTGCAGCGAAGCAAGGAGACGGGACTGGATTTCCTGCCGTCCGTCGTGGCCTCCCGCATGGTCAATTCGGCCGACGTCATCGGGTCGAAGGCGATGGCCGAGCTGCTCAAGGTGCTGCGAGAGCACTATGAATACATCGTGATTGATCTTGCCCCGGTGATGCCGGTGGCGGATTCCAAGGCGGTCAGCCTCCTGATCGACGCCATGGTCTACGTGATCGAATGGGGACAGACGACACGAAGTGCGCTTCAGGAATCGGTTTCCGGGTCGGAAGTGCTCCAGAAGAAGCTGCTCGGCGCCGTGCTCAACCGCGCCAACCCGAAGATGCTCAAGCGCATCGAGGCGTACAAGGGCAAGCACCACAACAGCTATTACGTCGAGCATGCCTAGGCGGCGCGCCCTGCGCCCAGCCGAACTGTAACGACCTCAGGCCCGTCGCCAATTTGGCAGCGGGCCTTTTTCGTATCTTCCTTTTCGTGTCTTGCGGAACTGCCTCTGCACGGCGACCGGAGCGCGTTCGCGCACGAAGCCGCGGATTGCGCCACGCGTACCGGAGGGCTGAGGCCTCCGTATTCGTCCGGAATCCACAACTTGCAGTTATTGCTCTAGCCAAAAGCAAGGATTGACGAAGGCGGTGGTCCTTAGGACAGTACGCCAATTGGCAATCATCTCTCGATAAAACGAGATAATCCGGTCTTCGATGCTTCAAAATGCCGAAACTTTGGGCATCTTTCTTTCTGAGTTCCCTGAGGCTAACCTCGGCTCATATTTGTAGTTCTTTTCCGGCGGGCTCGGAATGCTGATCGTCCTGACGATTTTGACTATTTGGGTCCTGCTCAACATCCTGTTCGTGTTGATCGTGGTTCCCCCACGCAAGCCGCGTCCACAGCCGATGGCGACGACGCTTGCACCTGCGCCTATCGACCCCAGCCAACGGGACATCGAGCAGGACGAACCCTTCTCGATCCGTCATGTCATCGCCTCCGTTGCGATGGGGGCCTTTTTCGTGCTGGTGCCGCCGTTGCTCGCGTTACGCGATGCGATCATGCGGCTGTTCGGAAGGTCGTCGCGCGACGGAACCTGATCGCTCGAGCCTGCGGTTCCGGATCGGCATCGCGCGGCTAGTAGGCTTCCTGGAACATCACTGCGGATGCGGTGCGGGCCATGATCTTCAGATCGAGCCAGATGCTCCAGTTACTGACGTACCAGACGTCGTACTCAACCCGCTTCTCCATCAGGTCGATCGTCGGGGTCTCACCCCTGAACCCGTTCACCTGCGCCCAGCCCGTCAGGCCCGGCTTCATGTGATGCCGGTAGACGTATTTGCTGATGAGCTCGTCATAGTAGTTGTCATGGGCCAGCGCGTGCGGACGCGGCCCGACCAGTGACATATCCCCGCGCAGCACGTTCCAGAGCTGCGGCAATTCGTCAATGCTGGTCATGCGAAGGAAGCGACCGATCTTGGTGACACGGGCATCCCGCTTGGTCGCCTGGGCAATCGTTTCGCCGTTCTCGGAAACGGTCATGCTTCGGAACTTCCAGATCTCGAACGGCCTGCCGTTGAAGCCACGGCGCGACTGCCGGAATATCACGGACCCCGGGGAATCGAGCTTGATCAACACCGCAACGGTCAGCAGCAGCGGCGTCAGTATCACCAGCGCGAATACGGCCACGCCAACGTCGAGGCAGCGCTTCTGCAGTCGTTCGAGAATCGTGAGAGGCGGCCGCTGGATTTCGACCGCGACGGTTCCACTGACCGGCAGAAACGGACGGGCCACGAGATCCGCGACCGGATCGTCCGGCAACAGGCGTATCGGCTGTGGGACGGCGCGCAAATACGGACTCAGCTTGCGGAGCATCGGCAGCTCGTTCCAGTCGATCGCAAGCAGGTATTCGTCGACGTCGGCCGAGCGCGACTGACGGATCACGTCGCGGATCTGCCGCTCCCATTGGCCGTCGTCCCGATCGGCGCCGAGCACGAAATGGCGCATGACATCGAAGCCGTTCCTCCGCAGGTCCTTGAAGCGGCTGGAGGTGAAATCGAGCGGCTTGAGGCTGAGCAGGATGACCTTGCGATCGACCAGCCGGCTTCTCGCAAAGCTCGTGCCGAACACCGCCTGCCAGACGAAGCGGAGACTGATCAAGCCAAGTCCGCCGATCACGGCGAACACGATGACGGTGCCGCGGGACAGATTATCCGTCGATTTCAACAGGAAGGCCGCAACGGCGAGGATCGTCAGCGACGTCAGCCAGATAAACACCGCCTTTCGAAGCTGCCACACGACGTTGAGCAGGCGGTGCGTGGCATAGACGTCCCGGAAATAGGCGACCGCGACGAACACCACGCCGACGAACAACCCCGCTCCCACCGAAGCACCGTCGGTCGGCGAGGCGACGGCAGCGCCGTACAGCGAAGCCCCGGCGGCATAGCTCAACAAGATCAGCAGAAAGTCAGCAGCCATGACGACGATCTGAAATGGCCTCTGAAGCGAGCTGCCGCGCGTCGACGAAAGCGTGTGAGCGTTTTCAGAACCATAAGTTGCAACGGCCATTCGAACCTCTGTCAATCGAGAGAGTGCGTGACGCTCATCGTGATGCTGAAGACTCGTCAACTTCCCCGCACGGAAAGTGTTGTTTGATCGCAGCGAGATTGTGGCGCTGCACGCAAAACTTTTGCGGCGCACGGATGATGCGCGATGTTGAAATGCGCAGCGAAATTCGGCGCGCTGAAAATCTCGTCACAGTGATGACATACGAGCGAACGCGTTGCCCTATTTTGAATCAAGTTCCACGTCCTGAGCGTTGTTTGATCGTCGCACGGAGCGACTCCTCGCTCATCTTTCAGGCATGCAATCGATCGATGACGCGCGATGAATCATTTGCGAGAATTCCGACAGATTGCTATCTGGGCGTGCGCAGCGAAATTTCGTCAGGCATGCATCTTTGCCGCGCTCTCGCCTTCAGCGATGCATTCGCGCGGGCCGATCGCTCGCGCTGTCCGTCGACGAGGGGTGGGCAAAAATTTCCGCGCCCTTCTTTTGGCGTGATCGAGCCGGAGAACAGGGACGCTCCGTCGCCGAATTCACGTTCGTTCGTGTTGGATGGGAGCCCTCCGGTGCCGGCGACTTGGGGAAAGTTTTTCGACGACCCGATCGATTGAGCCCCATGATATCTCTCGCCCGACCACGCCCGCCCGCCCCCAAGCCGCAATTGCCGGAGGGAGTTCGCATCTATGCGATCTCCGACATCCACGGATGCGCGCATCTGCTCCAGCCCATGTTGCGGGTGATCGACGCCGACGTTGCCCGCAGCCGGCCGCGCTATGCGATCGAGGTCTTCATGGGGGATTACATCGATCGCGGCCCGGATACGCGCGCAACGCTCGACGTCCTGGTCGAACGGAGCCGGCGGGGCAACGCAGTCTTCCTCAAGGGAAACCACGAGGCATTTCTCGTGAGGGTGTTCGAAGATCCCTCATTGTTCGAGGATTGGATTGCCTTCGGTGGGACCCAGACGCTGATGTCCTACGGGCTCGCGCCACCCGACCTGAAGCGGGACGATCCGGCATCGATATTGCGCGATTTGATTCGGGCAATGCCGACCCCACATCTGGAATTCCTGGACAATTTGCGGTTGAGCTTCAGTTGCGGCGACTTCTTCTTCGTCCACGCCGGCGTTCGCCCGGGCGTTCCGCTGGCCGAACAAACGGAGCGCGACCTGCTCTGGATTCGCGAAGAGTTCCTGCGGAGCGAGGAGCAGTTCGACAAATATATCGTGCATGGTCATACGCCGGTCCGCAGCGCCGAATTCCTGGCGAACCGCGTCAACATCGACACCGGCGCCTATGCGACCGGCAACCTCACCCTGATGAGCATCCAGGGAAGCCGCATGCTCGCGGTGTAAGGTGGCGACGATCGCCTGCCACTGACGCGCGAGGCGGGCATCGCAAGGGCGGCCGGGTGAATCGGCAACCGGTTCAAACCCTAGTTGAGCAACGGCGCTTTCTCCGGCCGCGCACGCGTCTGCGCCATCCAGTCGCTCCAGGCTCGTTCGTGCTTGATGTAGAGTTCCACCCAACGTTCGCCGTGCTGGGCCTGACGAACGCGCGCCGCTTCGCCCAGCAAGTCGGTGTCCGGCTTGTCCAGTGTTTCGAACTCGATGGTCTCCGAGATCGTCAGACCAACGAGTACGCGCTGTCCGGCACCATCCACGATGTAGCGTCGCGGAGCGTCCTTCTTGGGCTCGCTCATGTCATCATGCCCCGTCGTTTCAGTGAAGCTGGATGCCGGCAGCGAATTGGACGACATCTAGAAGGCTCGTCGCCCGTGGCCGAACGTTGAGGTGGGTTGGGACGTCTGGGTTGAGGCGCCGTATGCATTCGCGCCGTTACGTTGGACGCGCCAAGCGCGCAGCGCATATCCAAAGATGAGACCAGCGCCGAAAATGGTAGCGGAGACAAACGCAGAAGTCATGGAGTCGCCCTGGATAGTCCGCCTCTTATCAAGAGCGAGCAGTGTGTCGACATCATGGTTCTCGATCCCTCATGGGCGCCGAAAGATTGTTCAAAGCTGGATCACTTGTGTGCATGAAGCATTCTTGTCTCGAACGGCGACGATCACCGAACGCTCTGTATAGCGACCACTCTCTATAAGAGATGAGGACGCATTCGCGGCTCGGCCGCATATCGGCCGAGCAGACGCACCAAGCCGACCTTATCCGCGACGAGGAATTTCGAGCAAATCGGTCGAGCCATGCCCTTGCAACCATCCGGCAGCCGACGCATTATTTCGCATCGCGTTTCAGAGGGATTCAAATCCAATGAACTTCCGAACCCTTATTCCATCCATTGCCCTGGCCGCCCTTGGTCTCAGCCTGACCGTCTCCGCCGCGCCGGCCGCCGAGCTCGCGCTTGCTCCGTCGCATCGGGCAGCCGCGGTCCAGGGCGGGCTCGTGCTGTGGGACGACGTTTACCCGCCCGCGGTCTATGGTCCGCAGCTCCGCCCGGTCGAGGAAGTCGCAGCCATGAAGGCGCAGGCACGGCCCGTATCCCAGCGCTGGTGGGGATATTGGTACGTCCGATAAGTTTCGATTGCGCTCGGCTGAGCCGAGCCCAGCTGGCCTGACAACTGCCGCCCTACCGGCGACCCGGGGGCGGCAGTTTCGTTTGGGACCAGTTGCGGGCCCCGGAACCGGATGGACCGGGACCCGCCAAGGCCTGTGAGTCGCTGGATCAAGCCAGCAAGAAGTTGCCATTGTGCAGCGTGCCCGTCGCATTTTGCAGGCTCACGTCCATGTCACTCGTTCCGTCGCCATCGATATCGATCTGGAGATAGTCGTTGCCCGGCCCGACATTCTGCAAATGGGCCGAAGCCTGGTTGCCACCGAGGAGCTCCGCGCCTCCCACATACTCGATGTGGTCGCCGATGACGCCGATGCCTGAGAACGTGAAGCTGTCGTTATCCGCATCGAAATTGTGAATGGTATCCGCAGCCCCCGCGGCGGAATCCGCGGTGCTGAGGAAGCGGAAATTGTCATGTCCCGCGCTGGCAAAGATTTCGTCCGCACCCGCGCCGGCTGTAATCGTGGTGTTGCCCGACGTGTTGCCGATCGTGATCCGGTCGAAATTCGCGGCGGCATTGACGGTCTCGACGTTGGTCACGGTGATGTCGTAGACGTTCGAATTGAAGTTCAGGGTGTCGTTGCCGTCGCCGAGATCGATCACGTTCGCCGGGCTGCCTTGCAACGTCAGGACGTCGTCGGACGAGCTGCCGTTGAGCAGGTTCACGTTCCACAGATTGTCGAACGAATTGCTACCCTCGGCGAGATTGAGGACGTTGGCCGTTCCTTCTCCGAGATTGACCGTCACGCCCGACACGGTGTTCAGCAGCGTGAGCGTGTCGTCCGACGGAAAGAGATTGCCGGTGAAGTCGCTGCCGTTGAGGTTTTCGATGCCGCTGATGCTGAGCGAGTTGACGCCGTTGGCGAGCCACACCCAATCGTTTCCGCCGCCCATGTCGATGGCGACACCGTTGATGTCACTCGTCAAGGTGAGCTGATTGTCGCCCGAATTGCCGTTGATGTGCTCGACACCGGTCGCGGCGAATGTAGCGACGTTTCCGCCAAGGACGATCGTGTCCTGGCCGTCGCCGAGATCGATCGCGACGCCGTTGGCCGACCCGATCGAGCCGGTGACGGTCAGGGTGTCGTCGCTCGCCGTTCCGTTGACGTGGTTGACGTCGTAGATGTTCACGAACGAATTGGCGCCGGCCGCGAGGTACATCGTATTGTCGCCGTTGCCGAGGCTGATGTTCAGGCCCGTGACCGTCGTCGACAGGGTGAGCACGTCGTTGACGCCGGGCGTCGCACCGTAATCGGCTCCGCCGATATTCTCGACGCCGATCAGGCTGAGCGTGTTGGCACCGCCCGCGAGGCTGAGCTGATCGTTGCCACCGCCGAGATCGACGACCAGTCCGTTGGCGTTCGCCGTGAGATTGACGAACTCGTCGTTGCCGGTGCCGATCACGTTCTCGACGCCGGCGAGATTGAGCGTGTAGCCGTTGCCGAAGGTGCCGTTAAGCAGGACGGTGTCACCCGTCCCCGCACTCAGATTGAGCGAGTGCCCGAAGATGTTGGACCCGACGCGGAGATAATCGTCTCCGGCCGTTCCGATCACGGGCGCCGAGTTGGAGAATTGCTGCGTCGAGAGATCGATCGGGCTCCCCATCGTCCCCGACGATTGCAACAGGATGCCATCGCTGAACTGCAGCACTTCGACGTTGGTCAAAGTGTCGGTGCCGTCGCGACTCGCAACATTGTCCTGGACCTGGATCGTCCCTGACGTCGTGACCGTGTATTGCGCTTGCGAACCCGAGAAGATCGCCATGTCGGTGCCGGCGCCGCCGTCGATCGCGTCATCGCCACCCTGGCCGGTGACGCCGTCATTGCCGCCGCCGGCGTTGATGGTGTCGCCACTGCCGCCGCCGAAGAAGAACTCGTTGTTCGAGCTGCCGACCAGAAGGTCGACCTGGTTCGAACCCTGGACGCTGTTGACACCGCCCATGATGACGTCGGCGCCGGCCGCACCGCTCACCGTTCCCGTCGACAGGTCGACGGAAACGCCGCCGCCGCTCGCCTGGGAATACGAGACCCGCGTATTGCCGTTACCGGTGATGGTGTCGTTGCCGAGCAAACCTTCGAACAGGTTGAAGGTGCCGAACGATCCGGCCGAGGTGACACCGGTGAAGCCGGTGGCATTGTAAGTGTCATCCAGACTGCTGCCGGTCGCACTGTTGACGCCCACATAGGTGTCGGTCCCGATCGAGCTGCCGCCGGTTGCTGTGCCGGCCTGCAGGTTGACGGTCACGGCATCGGTGGCGCTGGAATAGATGATTCGGGTGTTGCCGTTGCCGGTGATCGTATCGTTGCCGGCCAGGCCTTCGAACTGGTTGAAATTGCCATTGTTGCCGACGTTGTTGGTCGCGCCGTTCTGGAAGCCGACGGCGCCGAAATTCGTGGCCGTAAAGACGTCGTTGAACGTGGTGCCCTGGGCCCCCTCGATCCCGCGGAGTGTATCGTTGCCGATCGAGGCGTCTCCGGTCGCGGTGCCTGCCGTGAAGTCGATGGTGACAGGGCCGGCGGAGAAGTAGATGTTGTTGTAGCTGACGACGTCGAAGCCGCCGCGGCCGTCGATGAAATCGTCGCCGGCAAGGCCGGTGAACGTCTCCGTCGCCGTGGTGATATTGCTGCCGCGGATGATGTCGTTGTACATCGACGCCATCACGGCGTTGACGCCGCTGAACGTATCGTTGCCCGTGGATGCGTCGCCGCTTGCGGTGCCGGCCAGCAGATCAACGACCACCGCGCCAGTTGCGTTGGTGAAGGAGACGCGGGTGTTGCCGTTGCCGGTGATGCTGTCGTTGCCTCCCATGCCGATGAATTCGTTGAAGGTCCCGTTGGAACCTGCATTTTGGCTGAGTTGGCTGAAGCCGCCGGCATTGAAGACGTCTGCGGCGTTCGAGCCGCGCACGGATTCGACCGATCGCAGCGTGTCTGTGCCGACCGTCGTGGCATCGCCCGTTACGGTACCCACGGCCAGCTGAACGTTGATGCCGCCGACCGCGGCCGGATCGAGCGCATAGTCCGCCCGGTCGAAGCCAGTCCGGCCGTCGATGAAATCGTCGCCGGCACGGCCTTCGAAGATTTCCACGGTGCCGGGGCCGTTGGCGCTGCCGAGCAGTTGGTCGGCAAAGCCCGAGCCGACGACGCCTCCGAACCCCGAGCCCACGAGGGTATCGGTGCCGACTGAACCATCTCCGACCGCCGAATGGGCCGCCAGATCGACGGTCACACTGCCCGTTGCGCTGACGTAGGAGATGCGCGTCAGGAGCGCACCCAGGCTGTTGGTCGCGCTCGTGATGCTGTCGTTGCCGCCGCGGCCTTCGAACTCGTTGAAGCCCACATTGGTGCCGGCAATGCCGGTATCGCCGGTAAAGCCGGTCGCGTTGAACGTGTCGGCATAGTCGCTGCCGACGATGGCTTCGATGTTCACCAGCGTGTCGGTGCCGGCGCCCGGACCAGTCACGGAGCCTGCCGCGAGATTTGCGGTAATGCCTCCCGTTGCCGCGACATAGTCGGCGCGGTCGAAACCGAGGCCACCATCGAGCAGATCGTTGCCGTCGAGGCCCTTGAGGCGATCGTTGCCCGCAAGGCCACTCAGATTGTCCGCGTAGGCGGTGCCGACCAGCGTATTTGCGTTGCCGTCGCCGACGAGATGCACGCCCTGCCCCAGGACGAAGTCGGCAGCCGTGAGGTTCGACAGCGTCACGTTCAGCAGCGTGAGGGTGTCGCCATTGCCGAAGTCGATGACCGTGTTCGACCCCTGTTGGGTCGAGAGCACCTGAATGTCGGCAAGGCTCGAGACACCGGGGACGCCCGTGAGGTCGATCTTGTCGGCGTCCGCCTGCAGGAAGTCAACGATGGTGTCGGCGCCGCCGCCGGTGGCATAGACGAAGGTGTCGGCGCCAGTGCCGCCGTTCAGGCTATCGTTGCCTGCACCGCCGCCGAGCAGGTCGTTGCCGCTGTTGCCGAACAGCTGGTCGTTGCCGGTAGAACCGGTGATGGTGTCGTCGAAGTTCGAGCCCGAAACGTTGGTCACGCCTCCCGTAATGGTGTCGTGGCCTACCGAGCCGTCGCCATCCACGGTGCCGTTCGCGAGGTTGACGATCACGCCAGAGGTCGCGTTGGCGAACATCAGCTGCGTGCTGCCATTGCCGGTGATGAGGTCGTTGCCGCCCTGACCCTGGAAGGAATTGAACCCAATGAAGCCCGTCGCGTCGTAATTATCGGCATAATTGCTGCCATAGGCGCTGTTGACGCCGGTGAAGCTGTCATGTCCGACCGAAGCGTCGCCCGTGACCGAGCCGGCGATCAGGTTGACGGTGACGCCGCCCGTGGCATTCGAGTAGAGCAGTCGCGTGTTGTTGTTGCCGGTGACCTGGTCGTCGCCGCCGAGGCCTTCGAACTGGTTGAAATTGCCGAACGAGCCAGCGTTGGCGCTGACGCCGTTGAAGCCCGTCGCCACATAAGTGTCGGCATAGCCCGTGCCCTGAATGCCTTCGATCGACCGCAGCGTATCCGTGCCGATCGACGCATCACCGGTCGCCGTGCCAGCGGCCATGTCGACGGTCACGCCGCTCGTGACCGTGCTGAGGCTGTTGTAGATCGCAGTGTCGAAGCCACCGCGGCCGTCGATGTAATCGTTGCCGCCAAGCCCCGTGAAGTTGTTGTTGAAGCTGCTCCCGAGCAACGTGTCCGAGAACGTCGAGCCCTGCACCGCGTTGACGCCGGTGAAAGTATCCGTGCCCTCCGTCGCACCCGTGGCGCTGCCGGCCACCGTGACCGCATTCGTGGTCCCGATGACGCTGGTCTCGAGGTCGACGCTGACGCTCGCGGCCGCGATCTGGTAGTTCAGGCGGGTAGAGCCGTTGCCGATGATGGTGTCGTTCCCGCCGGCGCCGGCGAAATCGTTGAAAGTCCCGGAGGAACCGACATTGGTCGCGCCAGCCTGGCCGAAGCCGGTCGCATCGAACGTGTCGTCGAAATTGGTGCCGCGCGCGGCCTCGACGCTGCGAATCGTATCGGTACCAACAGTCGCATCGCCATTCACGGTGCCTGCGGCAAGGTGAACATAGATGCCTGACGTGGTGGTCGTATCCGAATTGTAGGTGACCTGGTCGTAGCCGCCGCGGCCGTCGATATAGTCGTCACCGCCGCGACCTTCATAAGTCTCGTAAGTGAAGGACGCATTGTTGCTGCCGTAGATCGTGTCGTTGTACGCCGAGCCCCAGACCGTCGAGACGTTGGAGAAGGTGTCATGGCCGACGGAGGCATCGCCGTCCGCGGTCCCTGCCCCGATGTCCGCCGTGATAGCGCTGGTTGCTCCCAGATAGGACATCCGGGTCACGACCTGCCCCAGGGCGTTGATGTTGCCGACGACGATGTCGTCGCCGCCGCGCCCTTCAAACTCGCTCTGACCGATGGCGACGCCGGGCAGACCGGTCGAGCCGGTAAAGCCGGCCGCGTCGAACGTGTCGGCAAAATCGCTGCCGATCACCCCCTCGATGTTGACGAGCGTGTCCGTTCCGACGCCCGGCCCCGAGGCGGTGCCAGCGGCGAGGTTGGCGATGATGCTGCCCGTTGCCGCGGCATAGATGGCTCGGTCGAAGCCAGATCCACCGTCGAGAAGGTCGAGACCGCCGCCGCCCTCGAGCATGTCGTTGCCCCCGAGGGCAACGATCGTGTCATTGTGCGACGTACCGACCAGCGTATTGGGATTGTCGTCTCCCACGATCGGCGTTCCGAACACGAAGTCGCTCGCGGTGAGAGAGCCGAGATTGACGTTCTGCAAATACAGGGTATTGCCGCCCCCGAAGTCCAGGCTGGTGTCCAAACCATTTTGCGTCGCGTGAGCCTGCACGTCGGCAAGGCTGAACACTCCGTTGACGCCCGTCAGATCTATCTTGTCACCATCGCTATGGAGGAAGTCCTGGACATAGTCCGCACCGTCGCCGGTCGCGTAGATGAAGGTATCGGCACCGGTACCGCCGCTCAAATAGTCGTTCCCGGCGCCTCCATCGAGGACGTCATTGCCGGCATTGCCGAACAGAGTGTTGTCGCCATCGCCGCTGGTGAGGATGTCATTAAATATCGTGCCCTGGACAGCCCTGACGCCGCCCGTGATCGTGTCATGCCCCACCGACGCATCGCCGTCGACGGTTCCTGCCGCAAGGTTGACGACAACACCACCTGTCGGATTGCCGAATGTGATCTGCGTATCGCCGTTGCCGGTGACGGTGTCGTTGCCGGCACCGCCCATGAAGTTGTTGAACGTTCCGTAGACGCTGTTGAAGCCGGTTGCGTCGTAAACGTCGGCAAAGTTGCTGCCGACAACCTGGTTGACGCCGGTGAAGGTGTCATGGCCGACGCTACCGTCACCGCTCGCGGTGCCCGCCGCCAAATTGACCGTCACGCCCGAGGTCGTGGCATTGCCATACTGAATTTGAGTGTTGCCATTGCCGATGATCTGATCGTCGCCACCCAGGCCCTGGAATATATTGAAATTGTTGTTCGGGCCGACAAATCCGGTCGCGTCGTAAAGATCGGCGAAATTGCTGCCGTTGACGGCGTTGACGTTGGTGAAGCTATCATGGCCGACGGACACATCACCCGTGACCGTGCCGGTACTCATGCTGATGGTCACACCACCCGTAGCGCTGCCGTAGATTAGCCTCGTGCTGCCATTGCCGGTTACGACATCATCGCCGCCAAGGCCTTCGAAATTGTTGGAAGCGCCGTTGTTGCCGACGTTGAGTGCGCCAGCCTGACCAAAGCCTGTCGCATCATAGGTATCGGCGAATATTGTGCCCTGAACGCCCTCGATCGAACGCAGACTATCGGTCCCCGTCGAGGCATCGCCGGTGACCGTGCCGCTCGCCATATTGACGTTGACGCCACCCGTGACGAAGGTCAGGTTGCTGTATTGAGCGGTGTCGAACCCGGCGCCACCGTCGATCTGATCGTTTCCGGCGAGCCCCATAAAGACTTCGCTGGCACTGCTTCCGTTGATGACGTCGCCAAACAGCGATCCCATCACCGCATTGACACCCGTGAAATGATCGGTGCCGACCTGCGCGATGTCGCCGGCCGCGGTACCGTGGGCCGTTCCCAGGGCAAGATCGACCGTCACGCCGTCGAGCGCCAGGGTGTACTGAACCCGGGTCGCGCCATTTCCGCTGATCGTATCGTCGCCGCCCATACCTTCGAAGTTATTGAAGGTGCCGAACGAGCCGGCATTGGTGCTCACGCCGCTGAAACCGACGGCGCTGTAGGTGTCGGCGAAATTGGTGCCGCGCACTGCCTCGACCGAACGCAACGTGTCGGTACCGACCGAGCTATCACCCGTGACAATGCCGGCGGCGAGGTTGACCGTGATGCCAGATGTCGTCGCCACGTCGTTATTATAGCTCGCAAAATCGTAGCCGCCGCGGCCATCGATCAGATCATCGCCGCCGCGTGCATCGTACTGCTCGTAAGTGCCGCTGGGATTGTCGCTGCCGAGCAGAGTGTCGGCATAGACGGAGCCGACGATCGCGTTGATGGCGCTGAACGTATCGTGTCCGACCGAAGCATTGCCGTCGGCGATTCCCGCGGCGATGTCGATCGTCACGGCCGCCGTGGCACTGGCATAGGATACCCGACCCAGGATTTCACCGGAAGCATTGACTGAGCCGATGATGGTGTCGTTCCCGCCCCTGCCCTCGAACTCGGCCAAGCCGATCGCGGCTCCCGGGATTCCGCTGTCACCGGCAAACCCGGTAGCATCAAACGTATCAGCAAAGTCGCTGCCGACCGCGCCTTCGATGTTGACGAGCGTGTCCGTTCCGATGCCCGGTCCAGATGCCGTACCTGCTGTAAGATTGACGGAAACACCACCGGCCGCGTCGGTATAGACCGCTCGGTCGAAGCCCAGACCGCCATCCAGATAGTCGCTGCCACCCAGACCCTGAAGCCGATCATTGCCTCCGAGGCCGCTGATCGTTTCGGCGTTCGCCGTGCCGACGAGCGTATTCGCATTGCCGTCGCCGACGATCGGTGCCGCGGGCGTGCCGAACAGGAAGTCGCTCGCCGTCAAGCTGCTCAGATTGACGTTCTGAAGCGTGAGGCCCTCGCTCGCGCTGAAGGTGATGACGGTGTTGGGGCCGGCCTGCACGGCATGCGATTGCAGATCGGCAAGGCTGTAGATGCCGTAGACGCCGGTCAGATCGATCTTGTCCTGGCCATGGACGAAGTCCTGGATGAAGTCGAGGCCGCCGCCGGTCGCATAAACGAAAGTATCCGTACCGGCGCCGCCATTGAGAGAGTCGTTGCCGACACGACCATCCAGGATGTCGTTGCCGACATTGCCTGAGAGGCTGTCATTGCCCGCGCTGCCGATGATGGTGTCGTTGAAGTTGGATCCCGCCACGTTGAACACGCCACCGGTGATGGTGTCGTGGCCGACCGAGCCGTCGCCGTCGACCGTTCCCGCAGTGAGGTTGACGCTCACGCCGCCGGTCGCGTTGCCGAACTGGATCTGTGTATTGCCGTTGCCGGTGACGATGTCGCTCCCGGCATTGCCCTGGAATGAGTTGAAATTCGCGTTGGGACCGGTGAAGCCCGTTGCATCGTAAATGTCGGCAAAATTGCTACCGAACGCACTGTTGACGCCCGTGAAGGCATCCTGGCCGGTCGAGCCGTCACCGGTGGCGGTGCCACCCGCGAGATTGATGGTCACCCCGCCGGTCGCGTTGACGAAGATCAGGCGCGTGTTGCCGTTGCCGGTGATCTGGTCGTCACCGCCGAGGCCTTCGAACTGGTTGAACGTCCCGTTGTTGCCGATGTTGGCTCCGCCCGCGCCGTAACCGGTCGCATCGTAAGTATCGTCGAAATTGGTGCCCTGAACGCCCTCGATCGAACGCAGCGTATCCGTGCCGTTCGACGCATCGCCGGTGACGATGCCGTCCGCCATATCGACGGTGATGCTTCCTGTGGTGAAGAAGATGTTGTTGTAGGACGAGACATCGAAGCCGCCACGGCCGTCGATGTAATCGTTGCCGGCAAGGCCGGTGAAGGTGTCGTTGGTCGCACCGCCCAGCAGCGTGTCGTCGAACATCGACGCCTGGACGGCATTGACGCCGGTGAATTGATCGGTGCCGACGGATGAATCGCCACTGGCAATGCCGGTGACGAAGTCGACGTGGACGCCGCCGGTCGCGTTGTTGAAACCGAGCCGCGTGAAGCCGTTGCCGGTGATGAAGTCGTCGCCACCGTTGCCGGTGAACTCGTTGAACGTCCCGTTCGAGCCGGCATTGACGCTGCCCGAGCCGAAGCCGGTGGCGTCGTAGGTATCGGCAAAATTGGTGCCGCGGATCGCCTCGATCCCGCGCAACGTGTCGGTTCCGATGGTCGAATCGCCGGTCACGACGCCGCCGGCCAGATTGACCGTGATTCCCGTCGTGGTGTTCGGATCGACATTGTAGTCCACGCGGTCATAACCACCGCGACCGTCGATGTAGTCGTTGCCCGCAAAGCCCGAATACACCTCCGCGGTGAACATCGGATTGTTGCTGCCCAGAATCGTATCGTTGTAGGCGGAGCCCCAGACGCCGTTAAAGCCGGAGCCAACGAGCGTGTCATGGCCTACCGACGCATCACCCTGCGCATAGCCGGCTGCGAGATCCACCGTCACCGCCCCGGTGGCGCTGACATAGGAGACGCGCGTCAGCTCCGCTCCCTGGCTGTTGGTGTTGCTGATGATGGTGTCGTCGCCGCCCTTGCCTTCGAACTCGTTGTAGCCGACCGGGCTGCCGGGGACATGAGCGTCGCCGGTGAAGCCGGCTGCGTTGAACGTATCGGCAAAGTTGCTGCCGATGGCAGCTTCGATGTTGACGAGCGTGTCCGTGCCCACGCCTGCGCCGGACGCCGTTCCCAGCGCGAGGTTGATCGTGACGCCGCCGGTCGCGTCGGTATAGACGGCGCGGTCGAAGCCCGGGCCACCGTCGAGAATATCGTCGCCGGAGCCGCCGGTCAGATAGTCCTTGCCGGCCCCGCCGAACAGGATGTCGTTCCCGTCACCGCCGCTGATGCGATCGTTGCCGTCCTGGCCATCGATCAGATCGTTGCCGCTTCCGCCAGCCAGCACGTCATCACCGAGCGTGCCGAACAAGGTGCTCCCGATCGGGGTCAGCACGGCATTCGCAACCTGGGTGTCGAGATGATCGACGAATTGGTCGGTCAGCTGGTCGATGGAACTTTGATCCGTAAAGTCAGTCGTCGCCAATTTGTCGGCGGCTGCGCCTTGGGCGACCTGGCCGGCTTGCGCCAGCTCGGTGACGTTCGTGGCGGTCTGGATGCTGTCGTTCGCGGCAGCAACGACCTCGATCACCGTCGCGGCAGCGGCCGTGCTGACACCGGACAACGTGACAACACTCTGAACCGTATCCGAAGACGCCAGATCGAAGGCCGGCGCATTGGGAACGGTCTGCGATGCGGTAATGGCCCCTGCAATCGCTGAAATGACGGCATCGGGCGCCACGCCGACTGCCGACACCTGCGCGACCGTGCTTTGGACCTGGATGGCCGCCGCAAGCACCGCCGTTGCCGTCGGATCGCCACTGACCGCAGCAGGCACCGGATCGTACGACAGCAGGTCAATGGGGTGTTGAGGATCAGAGGCGAGATCGACGTTGAACGCGGCGGCGATGGCGCCGATGGCCTGGTCCACCGTCAACGGGTGCTCGTCATTTGCCGTGCTGTCGACCAGTGCGACGATCAACGTCGTCAGCGGCGTGATGACTGTGGAGCCCTCCGGCGCCCTCAGCACGCCCGCGACCTGCAAGCCCGTCGAAATATCGACGCCGCCGATGCTCACGAGCGGACCGGATCCGCCCGCCAGCGTGAAGCTGCCGTCGGCCCGCGTCGTGGTGTAGGCTTCGCCCGCGTCGAGTATTCCGTTGTTGTTGGCATCGGCAAAGACGGTCGCGCCGCCGATATAGCCATCGATATCCAGCGCGTTGATCTCGTTGGCGCCGGATTGCACGGTCAGTTGAAGGGAGCCCGTGCTCACCGCCTGATGAACACCGTCGTCGGAGATGGCAGTCACGTGCAGGGTGAACGGATCCGGGCTGCCGACGGCATGATTCGGGATCAGGACGACGTTCTGAATCGAGTCCCCCGTCACCAGCCAGGTGCCGTCTCCGATCGCCGCGCCATTCTGGACCGTGAAGCTCGACGGCACCCCCTCGATCTTCACCGACAAGGTGCTGCTGTGGTCGATCTTGGTCGCCGCAATATTCAACGTGATGTTGCTGTCCGCGGCGCCCGACGAGTTTTGAACGTTCAGACTAGGCGCGTCCTGTGCGCCGTGAATGTCGAAGCTGATGGTCTTGGTCGTGCCGTCGACCGACGCGACCGTAAACGTCTCCGTCTTGACGTCGTTGGCACCGAGATACTGAACAGCAGCGTTGTCGACAGCATAGGTGTAATGGCCATCGGCCTGCAGCGTCACCGTTCCGAGATTCGCGGATGCCGTGACCTGGCCGGCCTGGAACGCGGCCTGGTTCTGGTCGGCATCACTGATGGTCAGCTGGCCGGATGCCGTCAGCTGGCCGTCCTCGGTGACGTCGTGCTGGTCGGGATCGCCGATGGCGGCGGCGTCGTTGACGCCATGGACCGTGAAGGTCACGTCCTTGGTCGTGCCGTCCACGGCCTTGACGGTGAAGGTCTCGTCGCGGGTTTCGCCCTGGCCCAGATATTGAACGAGGTTGTTGGCGACCGCATAGCTGTAGGCGCCACTGGTGCCAATCGTCAGCGTCCCGAGATTGCCGGGCGCCGAGGCGACGACGGTCTGGAACGCATTCTGATTCAGGTCGACATCGTTGATCGACAGCGTGCCGGACGCCGTCAGGACGCCGTCCTCGGTGACATCGTGCTGACCGAGATTGCCGATCACGGCTGCGTCATTGGTGCCGGTGATGTTCACCACGATGTCGCGGGTAGCGGTACCGTCGACTGAAGTGACCGTCAGGGTGTCGGTGACCTGCTGCCCTGCGGTGAGCGGGTTCGACTTCGCGGGATCGAGCGTATAGGTCCAGGCGCCCGTCGCCGCATTGAAAGTGAAATCGCCGTAGGTGCCTGCAAGCGAGGGCGGGACTGCGAAATGATCCTGGCCGGTGTCGGCATCAGCCACCACAAGCTTGCCCGACGCGTTGGGGTCGCCGGCCACGGTTCCAGCCTCGGTCACCGAAATGTCCTGGCTCCCCGACACCGCGATCGTCGCCGCGTCGTTATTGCCGGTGATGGTCACCGCGAGTGTCGACGAGCCCGTTCCACCGTGGTTGTCGGCATTCGTATAAGTGAACTGCTCCGTCACCTGCTGGCCTGCGGCGAGCGCTTGCACGGAGGCGCTGGAATTGTTGAGCGTGTAGGTGTAGGCGCCGGTCGCCTTGGTGACCACCAGCGTTCCATAGGTGCCGACCACGGTGATCGTGGTGCCGTTGTCCGCGCCTCCTGCCACGGCCGATATGGTATGGGTATCGCTGGCATCGGCGTCCGTGTCGTTTGCGAGCAGATTGCCGCTGGCAACGGTCGTCACGTCCTCCTTGACGGAAGCGGTATCAGCGACTGCGACCGGCGCGTGATTGGTCGGGCCCTCGATGACGATTTCGACCTTTTCGATCGAGGCGACGGCGAGGTCGAAGCTCCTGAACGCGTAGTCCGCGCTGCCATAGCGCGCGATGAGGGCCTGGATGGCCGCAATATCAGACCTGAACGAGGCCGAGTTCGCCATCGTTTGCGTGACGACGAGGCGGAGCGTGTCCTGGCCCTTGCCGCCGTCGTAGATATCGACGGAGCCCACATTCTCTAAAGCACGATAGATCAGGATGTCGTTGCCGTTGCCGCCGCTGGCGATGTCGGTGCCGGCGCCGCCGTCGATGACATCGTCGCCGTTGTCGCCGGAGATCAGGTCGTTGCCCGCACCACCGAGCAGCGTATCGTTGCCGTTGCCGCCGAGAATGATGTCGTTACCGGTGCCGCCATCCACCGTGTCGTTGCCATTGCCGGCGTCGATGATGTCGTTGCCCGCACCGGCATTGATGATGTCGTTGCCGTTGCCGCCTTGAACGAGATCATTGCCCGCTCCGGCGCCGACGGTGTCGTCGCCATTCCTTGCATTGATGATGTCAGCCGAGCTGGAGCCGGTGATCTGATCGTTTGCATTGGTGCCGTTAATGATCATGGCGATTCATCTTTCTCGATATGGCAACAGGCATCGCTCGCAAGCGCGCGGAAGCGGCTTGCGTTATGCGGACGGAGAAATCTTCAATCGTCGAAAGCAGAACGCGATATGGACGCGACGCATGACGTCGTGCGGTCGCTCATGGTGAGCCCCCTCCCGTAACCTTCCCGATTTTTCCAGGTTCGCCGTCAGCCCAACGGCGCGAGTTTGAAATGACGTGGTCTTGTTATTGTTCGACGCCTAGCGCCGTTGCTCGGCATCGCCTGAATTCTCGAAGTCGCAAATCTCCGACCGTCGAAAAAACTTTTCTGATAATTGCAAATTGTTTCCACTGTTACATGACTGCGTCAAGACAGCACAGCTGCTAACCTTAAGCAGGCTGTGAACCGACCGGTGCAGCTGCGAAGGCCCGCGTCGCCGATCGGTGATCGCGCGCGACCTGAGCATTCCGAAGGAGCGACGCTTTGCCGGACTGCTGCACAATATGGGGTGGAACGGAGCGAGCGCCTTCCCTGCCCGACCTGATGTCACGACATCGCTTAAGCTGCCGAGCAAATGGGCTACCACCGCTGATAGCGCCGGCGTGCCATTCGCGCCCCGGCCCGTTGCGCAGACTGCGACACTCTGACGCATCCGGGCCTCGCTGCCGGATATCGGCAGCGGAGAGCTAGCACCAAAACCAACTGGGCTCGCGCAGGGCAACGTCATCTCAATCCCGGAATGAAGCCTATTCCTCCTCCATGGAATAGCGCGCGTGCGTCCTGACGCATGACCCGAATGGGTCATCCGGGTCCTGGTCGCGCCACCTCTACCGAGACGATCCTGCTAGACTTTCGTCGAACGCCCCGTACCAGGAAAAACAGGCAAGAGGGCTTGCGTCGAGCCGCCTCCTCACGAAGCATCACCGGTCAGGGAAACGCGTTGGAAGGCCCCAATGTCAGGGGTGTTTCTGCATGGCTTGCAGCACAGATGCCGGCCAGCTTGCAGCGAATGCCCGGGGCTCAGCGGAGGGGGACCGCGCTTGAGGACCAATAGAATCGACGATGAGGAGCTGTCGAAGGTCCTCAATCGACTTGGCGAGGCCGCCGTGAATCCGGAAGCATGGCGTGCCATCATGGATGACATCTGCAGGGCGGTCGGAGCGTCGGCGGCCCTGCTGCTTCAGAGCGACGTCAGGACCCCGGACGTTCCCCGCACGGCATCGATCGCCGAGGCGACCGACTTCTATTTCAGGAACAACTGGCATTTGAAGGACCCGCGGGCCAAGGCTTTTCCGCGCATGATGTCGGGCGAGGTCGTGACCGACCTCGATGTGATGAGCCCCGAGCAGATTCGCGCCGATCCCATGTACAACGAGGTGCTGTTTCCATTTGGATACCGCTGGTTTGCCGGCATCGGCTTCTGGGCCGACAGCGCGGCCTGGGCGCTGACGCTGCAACGAACAGGCCGCGAAGGCGCATTCGAGGCGCGCGACAAGCAATTGCTGGTGCAATTGGCGCCCCGCCTGACCGAGACTGCCACGCTCGCGACTGTGGTTGGACGGGCCGCGCTGACCTCGATGACCGACGTCCTGGATCGGGTTCGACAACCCGCACTGGTCCTCGATCGGGACGGAATGGTCCTGCGCACGAACGCGGTGGCGGACCGCGGGTTCGACGACGAGATCCGGATCAGGGATCGGCGTCTCGTTCTCCGCGACAAGCAGGCGATGACGAGGTTCGATCAGCTGATCAGCATGATCCGCTCGACGCCGGACGCCGCCGCCATTCCCGCCTCTCCGATCCTTATCCGTCGGACGACCAAGCCACCGGTGGTCTTGCGCACATTGCCGGTGGACGGAGCGGCGCGCTCGGTCTTCCTCGGCGCGCGCGCCATGCTGATCCTGTCCAACCTCGTTCCGCGTGCAGCGCCGGACCCGACGCTGATCGCCCAGGCCTTCGATCTCACCCCGGCGGAATCCCGACTGGCCGCGCTGCTCGCAACCGGCGCATCGCTCGCCAGCGCCGCCGAACATTTGCGCATCTCGCGCGAAACGGCACGCAACCATCTGAAGTCGATCTTCTCGAAGACGGGGGCGCATCGGCAGTCGGAACTGGTCACGCTGGTTTCGCAGTTGGGGTGACATTTGGCTTATGCCCCGTCGGCGGCCGCATGTTTCGTCCGAACAAGAACGAAAGGCCTCGAGCCTTCCGCTATTTCAGCTGAAGGCGCGGCCTCGTGTTTGCGCTCCGCTTTCTATTTTCGGCCCCGAGCCGCCACGGATACATTCATCAGCAAGAGAAACAACGCGCTGGTCGCCTGATATCTCGCCACCACGCGCTTCCTCGCGCGTCCTCGCATGATAGCCTTTCGGCCGCGGGAGCCGATGCTCCACTCCCAGCTCCGCGAACGCTTACGCATTTCGAGCTCGAAGAACGAGAAGCCGTCCAGGCCCACTAGACTGTCTCCCAACGCGTTTGACGTCATTTCGCTACTTGACGATCTGCCGGCACCCTCGTCCCATACGAACGCTGGACGCAGTGGGCGGTCGCTGGAAGCGATATGCCAAAGCGGACCGGCTGCGCCTCCCCCAAATGGGCTAGGCGGGGCCAAGAAAATCAGCGCGGGCAGGTACGCTACGTGCCCCAGCAGATCTATGGTCCCGAGCTTCGCGCCGAGGAGAGTCGCCGAGCTGGCGAAACGGTCCGGCCAAGAAGCACGAGTTGCAGTCCCTGATAAACCTGATCGGCCCGATAAATACACGCGAAAGGGTGGCCGGCGGGCACCGTGCGGGAGAAAATGCCCACATCTGAGTGGCTTATGAGCCGACTGCAGCGCGCGGTCGCGCCAGAAACAGGATCAAGAACAGGAGATGATCAGGGTCATTACAGGGGGCGAACAGGGCTGCAGCAGGGGTCCATCGTGCAGCAGGCGGCGATCGAGGTGTGAAAAAGGAGCGCATCGGATCGATCGGCAAGAGTGCTTGAGCGCACCGGCTAAGACCTGCGTCCATAAACCGACACGCGCGCGGAGGCGGAGCCTTGTCCATTCAATTTTCAATAGTGCCGATTTTGACCGTGGGCAGTCTCGTCGGGTCTACCCTCAACTTCGGAAATGGCGGGAATCGTTCGCAAGGTCCCGAGGGGCCAAAAGCTGGCTTCAAATTCGCTCCCTTCAGGGAAGCCACGGCTCGCCTGTACCAAAGCCTCTCGCGGTGGATAAGGCGCTCGGCGCGACGGCCGTTCTCAGATGGGCTTTCTGCGCTTCGCCATCTCCATACGAAATTGGCTCTTCACAGATTCTGCGAAGTTCTGTGCCCACGCATTTATGAAGATCATGCTTTGTTGGATTGAAAGGGGCTCCGCTGAAAGTAACTTCTGACCGAGAGCAGACTTGTAAAAGGCGACGAGGTCCTTCAGTTCTTGCTCCGAAAAGTTGTTGGCGTAGGTTTGCGCCATGCCGTCGTCAATTTCACCTTCGCGACCTGCAAAAATCTTGGCAACGGCGGCTGCTGCTTCATCCAGATCTTTCTGATAACTCGGAAATTCTTTAGCTAACTCAGCTTTGGTTCGTTGGATGACGTTGGGCACGGCGTTCGCGTACATAGCTCGCGCGTTTTTCATGGCCAATATCTCCTTCGCTGCGGCGACGGCCGCGCTGCTTGCGGGCTTCTGCTGCGCAAAGGACCATGTGACGGAATAGGTTGACGCAAACAAGCTCGTCACGAAAATCGCTATTCTTAAACCCTGTCTCATGAGACAGCTCCCTCGGTCCCCGGCTTTTTCTGCCATATTCTCAAGAAAACGCTGATGGTATCGAGATACAAAAAAGGCACCAGCAGTAGGAACAGGCATTCACAAGCCCTTCACAGGGCGGCCGTTCGCTCCAATCAAGCTCTCGGGTCACGCCCTCAAGGATCTTGGTTCGCTTCCGTCAAGGTAGGAGAAAAATCCCGCCGGCAACCGGCGGGATTGGAGAGGAGTTTCAGAGAAGATTATTGAGCAGTCTTCGCCTTGCGGGCCTTCGCAGCAGCGTTCTCCTTAACGTAACCGCGCTCCACTGCCTGCTGATACGTGATGCCATCCCGGGCCATCTGGCACTTGAGATCGCGATGGCATTTGAACTGCGCTGCCTGAGCGGGGATGACGGCAACGCTAAAGGCAAAAGCGAGTAGGACAACCGACTTCATGGGAAGTAATCTCCTGAAAAGGAGACAATCTAAGCTTGTAGAGTTCCGGATGTCGAGTCCTTGGATCGTTCAGTCCACTCCCTCCAGGTGCGCGGGATACAGATAGGACGGCGTGAAGCTTCCATCATTCCCTCAGATCAACGGCGCGCCTTTCGCCGGATAAAGTGACGAAAGTGCCGGTTTTGAGGCAAGCCATTCGAGCGGGCTCGCATCGGGAGGCAACGCCCGGTTTGAGGCTGTTCTTGCTGCGACAAGACTCGGCGCGAGAAGAGCAGCTAGTGGTTGGACGCTGAGCTTTGAGACGTTCTTGTTTTTTACTGCAGTCACCCATAATGCAGCCTCGGCCGCCGTTGATCCTTTTGTCGTATCCGGCGCTGCGGTCCCCGACGTACTTGTAATTGTACGCGCTTGCGCAACTGGCGGTGAAGATCAACGCTGCAACGATAAGAGCTGACATAGATAGGAGACGTTTCATTGATTGCTTGCTCCAACTCCATGCAACTTAAGCAGGTACCGCCTAGCGCTGCAAGCGACCCACATAGCGGATTGCATTCCCTCTGGGGGGTCGCTCCCTTCAAGGCATCGGGAACGATGTTCCAAACGTCAGTTGAGGCCAGAAGCAAATACTGGCGACGATCTGCGCCCCAGAGCATCTCGGCGCCATAGCCCCGCATAATTTCGCTAACAGGCTGTTGAAGAAGTCGCTGGCGAAAATGGCGTTGGGCGTGATTCTCTCGGTGGTTGAATCGGCAGGCCGGGATGCGAGGATCGGACGAGCGGTCGAGATCGCTGTTCAGCTACGTGGACCTTGAAGCGCGAGTTCGCCCGGATCACCCGCTACGGAAGACCCGAGCCAAGAGTCGCCTTTGACCAGACTTATAAAGAGTCCGCTGGCACGGCCGCTATTCAGAGCACCCGATGGACAGCTTGCCCACAGAGCAAGTGCATCTCGGAACTCACTCAAAGCTTTCTCTCGATCCCGAACAACGCCGCCCAAACGTTCACGCACTTCGGTGACCACGATATCTGGCGCCCGCCCGGCATGCCGGATCGGCCGCCTTTCCCATGAGATGCTGCGCGGCTGGTCGGCGAGCACGGCACCGCTTAGGTCTTTGCCCTCTGGCAATACGGCCTCGAATCCGGACGATAGCTACCAGACTTCGCGGCCAACCGGCGCTCCCCAATCGATTTCGCCATGGCGATTGTCTGCCGTAATGCCGGCGACCAGCCTTTTAAGATCATAGCGACGCCCGCGACGACGCCGCGCCGCGATCTCGATAACCAGCTTGCCGTCACGCACGGTCATCTCTGCAGGTTCGCCGTCACGCGCGCCGATCTCTTCGGCAAATGCGTTGGGCACCCGCAAGGCCAGACTATCGCCCCACTTCTGAAAGGCCACCTTCATCTTCGCCTCACACAATGACACAAACTAGATACATCCGGTTGGGCGGTCGTCAAGGACAGCCGTCAGGGGGCCGATCGATAGGCCTTGCACCTAACACGGAGAGTGCTGCCACATCTTTCTATGAATGCACTGCAACTGGTCCGACAATCGATAACTCCAGTACACGCCCGCAACGGTCTGAGTGTGTCTTCGCATTCCCCCGCCTCGAAAGCGGGACGTAAGATCGGCCGCCGAGATCGCCGCACCGCCGGTAGCGCTTTTCCTTTAAGGATAGAGAAGTGTGCGCGTGGTGCTCCCGTCGAGGGGCTGGACAACCCAACCAGCGTTTGGCTGGTGACACCATCTGCTCAAACCCGAAACAGGAAAGAGGAATGCGGTGATGCACTCCTCTTCCCGTCAGCCTTAAGCGCTATGGTTTGCGTCAGGAACGGCTAAAGGGGATAGTAATGCCTATCTATACTCTGCTTCAGCAGGCTCAGTGCCTTCTTAAATTCGTCTGTGACATCTTCTGGGAACTGACGCAAACGATCATCGCCTTCGACAATGATGCGCAAATTCTCGAGCTGCTGATTGACGTACTCGAAAACAAATCGATCCTTGCGCTTATAATACTGTGCCATGGCGCGCGGATCGCCCGATACCGCCTTAAAGATCAGCTGCTTGTCAATTGCCACACGCGCTGGGATCATTTCGCGCTTATTTCCGATCACGATAGGCACCAACGCCTCCTCGGCCTCGAAGAAGTCGCGGCGAACCTGATCGTCGCAGATGGGGTGCGGCTGCTTACGCGGGCGTCCCTTCGGATTGCCGGAGGTGCCCTTCGGGAACTGTCCCTTGGGATTACGATCCATGTTTCAAACTCCTCAAAAGTGGCTTCGAGGAGGTCACCCAAAATGAGAATGGCGTGGCCTCCGGTGACCAGATCCCTGCAAGCAGGAATTCGGACCCATCAGGCGTCACGCCGTCATCTACGCTCTACATGCCGGGTTTGTGCATCACGCAAAGTCCCAAAAGGACCCAACCTGGCTCTCGCGCGAGGCGAGAGCTTTGTACTACAATTTACGGTATTGAGCAAGCAAAGCGGCCGAAGCGGCGTAGCGTGCCCGCTACGAGATTCAGCTTACGAATTCTCTACTATCGGATCGAGACCGATATCGATCACGAAAGCCGTCTCGACAAGTTCGAACAACGTATGACCTTATCACCAGCACGGAGCATTACCTCAATTTCGTCTTGCAAGATCGACTATGGGCAGAGGCATCGATCGTCATCGAGGAAGTCCGCGCTCGTTGTAGAGCAGATCGTCGCAATCGACAGAGCCGCGCGGTTCCTTCAAGCGCTTTGCGCAATCTTGGCCGATCGTCAACAGACGGTCCGCAAGGCTGCCTTCCTGCTCGCGACGAACCCGGTCAAGGCGCTCGCGAATAGCAATAACCGGTACGGTGAGCGAGTCCTCGGTCAGCCGCGCCAGCTCGGCCGCCAGTTCGCGCGGCTCCAGGCTCCGAGGGCGTGAACTCATAAACGACCGTCAGCCGCGGGGACGACCGTACACCTCATTGAGGCGCTGGGTCATTTTGGATGGCTTTCTGCAGATAGCGCTCTGGATCACTCACAAAGCGGGCCGCGTCGGATTGCGTGATCGCGCGAACGAGAGCCTCGCCATACGGGCGGATAATAGTGCCGCTCCTCGTCGCGAGAACACAGTCGAAGGTGCGCGCGAGGGCGCATATCTCACCTACCAATGTCAACGAAAAATCGGCGACGTTTAGACGGAACTGGACATCCTCGATTGCTGTTCCCTGGAAGCCGATCTGAATATCGTGGCTTTTCTCATTCCCCCAAATGCGCAAGCTTGGTGCCCAAGATTGCTTCTCAGGTAACATCTTTCCGACGCTTTCGACAATCGCGTCAATGGTCGCCTGAGAAAAGTTCAGTTCGATCGCATCAAGCTGATTGCGGTTCATACGCACGGCAACCATGCCATTCACGGTAGCGGCTGACGCGGGAATAAGGTCGACAACGAACTGCCATAGAGCCATGGGGACAATGTAGCATCGCTTCGGGCGTCGGCAAGTGAGGGCTGGACATGCTTCTGATTTCTTTTTGCTCGGAGGGCTTGCACTACCGCGAGCATCTTTGGCGAAAGGGAATACTTCTTTACGCCTGCCGATACGGAATGATCGGAACGCCGAGAAGGAGTTGATTCAGGAAGTCGAAGTCGCCGACATTCCCTGTCAACAGGCTGGCACCGATGCGCCGCGCCTGAAGATAGATGAGCGCATCGTTGAGGTATTTCCGCTCGTGACCTGCCCCTCACCCCAGCGGCCTCATTGCAACGGGTCGGCGCGGCGCTGCTCGACCTCCGCGAAGGTTTCCCCCGTCAAAGCCATGGTCGCAGCCTGCCCGGAATAAGCCTGCCAGCGGCGGATCGCGACGTCGACATAGAGCGGATCCAGCTCAATGGCGCGCGCCCGCCGGCGGGACTTCTGTGCGGCCATGATGGTCGTGCCTGATCCGGAGAAGGGGTCGAGCACGATGTCGCCGCGACGCGAACAGTCCTTGATGGCGTCGATGACGAGCGCCGTCGGCTTCACCGTCGGGTGCATCTCGAGTTCGGCGTCCCGCCCAGAACGAAAGCTGTTGGCGCCGGCATAGTCCCAGACGTTGGTGCGATAGCGGCCGTGCTTGCCGAGCTCAATCGTGTTCACATGCGGGCCCTGCCCCACCTTGTAGACGAACACCAGCTCGTGCTTGGAGCGGTAGAATGAGCCCATGCCGCCATTGCTCTTGTTCCAGACGCACAGATTCTTCAGCTCGGAATAGATGCCGCTGGCCGCCTTCAGCACCTCGTCCATGTGCCGCCAATCCATGCACACAAAATGGATCGCGCCGTCCACACTCACCTGCGCCATATTGCCGAATACCACGCCCAAGAAGCCCGTGAATTCGCTCGAGCTCATCTCGCCGGAGGCCATCTTGAATTCACGATGCTTGACGGCGCCGAGCCCACTGACATGGCCGTCGATCGGTACATTGTAAGGTGGGTCGGTGAACACCAGGCGCGCCTGTTCGCCGTCCATCAGATCCGCAAAGGCGGCGGCATCGCAGGCATCGCCGCAGAGCAAGCGATGCTCCCCCAGAACCCAGAGATCACCGAGCCGCGAGACCGGCTCCGCCCCAACCGCGGGGACAAGATCGCTTCGGTCAGGCGTCCCGCGGCTCGTTTCGCCGTCCACCAACAGGTCGATCTCGGCGGTCTCAAAACCGGTCACCTCCACGTCGAAATTGACCTCGACTCCCATCAGCTCGCGCCACAGCACGCGCAGCTGGTCCATGTCCCAGTCCGAGTTGAGCGCGATCTTGTTGTCTGCCAGCGAGAACGCGATCTTCTGCTCGGCCGTCAAATGGCCGACCCGCAGCACCGGCACCCGCTCCAACCCGGCCATCCGAGCGCCCTCGACCCGGCCATGGCCAACCAGGATCATGCCCTCCTCGTCCGCCACCACGATGCTGTTGAAGCCGAACTCGCGGATCGAGGCTGCGATCTGATGCAGCTGCTTGCGCGAATGCCGCCTGGCATTGGACGGGTTCGGCTTCAGATCGGCGATGGACAGATGGTCAACGCGGAAATCACTCATGAGACCTCTCCTCGGGGACAGGTCACAACGATACCGCATCGTTCCCGCTTACTTCAAGTATACTTTGCGTATACATCAGCTCGGGAGCGAGCTCTGGTTAATCGCGATCATCCCTTGATCGTGATCTCGACATCTTCAGGCCGCACGCCGAACGTGGCCGCCAAGCCTTTCTTCGCATCCGCAATGGTCAGACCTGCCCCCTCCCCCGCGCTCGCGATCGGAGCGTCAGGGATCGGCTGAAACTTCAGCTTTCGATGCACGATGCCGAGCTCCGTCAGGCTGGCATAGGCAACCGGATTGCGCAGCTCTTTGCGCCAGATATCTGCGACCAAGACGTCCGCAAACTCCGAGATTCCAATCCGGAAGCGCGCCTGCCCCCTGGAATTTACGGAATCGTCAATCTCTGTCAGCGTTGAAATCCGGCCGACCAAAAATGCAGCTCGGGCCGGAATGCCCTCTGCCTTGTTATTCCAATCCTGCCTTCGGCAGCAGACAAGATAGTCACATTGCTCCACACTTTTCTTGCTGAGGACCCAGCCGCGTGACCCGCCTTGCTGCAGAATCTCTTTCCGCGTCTCAGAGGTAAAGACGACCGCTGCGGCGTCGTTGGTCTTGGTCATGCTCAGTCTCAATCCTGGCCGGTAATGGGGTCGATCGCGGGCCTATCGGCGGCTCCGTGGGCTAGCATCATCTCGTTTCCGGCCTGCTGCAGCAAGCGGCTCGGTTTCAAGGACCCGTAAGCCCCTCGCTCGTTGCGCGCGCCGTGCACCAGCAGAAGCAGCTTATCTGCGAGCTCTAGCGGATCGCGCAGCTTTGCGGCCTTGCACAGCCCGACCACCCGCCGCCGCTCCGCCTGCCAATGTTCTTCGATCTCCCTCAAAAACGGATGCTTGTGCTTGCGAGTCTCGAACAATTCCGCCGCCGTGCGCGACAGCAAAACCCGCGGCTCCATCATATAACCAATCTGATGTCCTTCGTAGGCAAGCCACTCACGCAGCTGTGCGACAGGATCGTTCTCGTATTCCGCGGCAAGACCGCGCCAATAATTTTCGCTTTCCGCAATCAACGACTTGACGAAGCGGCCGATCAGCGGCTCACCATTGCCAAAATACTTGTAAAAGATCTCCACGCTTGAATGCGCCTCTTTGGCGATCAAGCCGCCTGCGACCCTGATGCCGAGAATACGGAATAATGTGTCGGAGACCTCAATCATGCGCTCCTTGGCGGGCTTTTCAAACTGGGAAGGCGGCTGTACCTTTTTGGGAAGCTGGTGCATCGAATTGGCTCCGCAATGATGTATCAGATAACTATAGCATGACTTGTACCAATTCTCCTATGTCAGGCAGTCGCCGCGACCGGCTCACGTTTGGCCGGCGAGCCCGAAAGAAGGCCATTGAGGCCACTGATCCGCACATTAAGTCATTGTTTTCTTTTGGTATTTCCAACACTCTCCAACGTGGGCAACCCCAAAAGGCTTCACTTAGAGCGCGATTTAAAGGATTCCGGACCTCTCAGGGTGCAGGGAGTAGACAAATCCTCTCCACAGCCTTCCCTGGGGCTTGGCGAGGCTATGGCTTTTTTTGAACTTTTCCGCCCTCGCGCGAGGGGCGGCCGGACCACGGGGCTAAACGCGAGGCCCAGGCGTGCATCGAGAGCACGCGGCCTTGCCAACCACAGTCGGCTGGCAGGCCGCTTGCTTCTCTTGCAGGGACCTACCCGAACAACCTGACGAGCAAGTCCTCTGCACTATCGACCTGTTCGAAGCAGGCCTTGCCAAGGTCACGGTGCATGGGACGTTCGAGCTTCTGACCGCTGCTGTCCCCGCGGGTATGCCGCGTGACCTTTGAGCCCAGATCAGGCAACCGCGCCCCCGGGTCGCCGCCGAACCAGAAATAGCGCCCGAGGGCCAGCGTATTCTGGTCGACCTCAAGCCATACGACACAGCCGCTGGGCTTGTCCAACAACCTGGTGCTCACGGTGACGTGGCGGACGCTTGAGCCGGTAAAGGTCGACTTCAACTGGACGTGCCGTATGACCCCGTTGGCCTCCAGTACGAGGTCGTACCCGCCGCGATCAACCTCGCTCTTGAGAACCTCGATATCGTGGCGGCCCTGCCGCCAGCGCGCGGACATCAGCTCCCCGAGCCAGAGATGGAGCAGCGCCTGCTCCCGAATATGCGACGCGTGTGAGTGCGAAATAAGCGGATCCTGATGCAGTTCAACCAGCATGGTAAGTCTCCTTTTGGGGTCAGTCATACCCCGCCATTGCGCTCCGCTGGCCGCGCAAGTCCAGCACAACCGAGCGCCTCGCCAGCCAGCTTCGCAGATGAGAGTTAATATGATCCTCTTTTGGGATAATCCCGTTCCGGGATCAGATTGACTGCCGCCGAATCGAAACTGCCCGGCGGCCCATGGAAAAATCCCTCAAATCCGCCGAATATACCCGCCTCATCGCCCTTCTTGTCGCGACGCGGCATAAGGCCGGTATCCGCCAGCACGCCCTCGCCAAGAAGCTGCGCAAACCGCAATCCTTTGTCGCCAAATACGAGGGCGGCGAACGACGTTTGGATGTCGTGGAGTTCATCGCCATCGCGGAGGCACTTGGGGCCGATCCCCTGAAGCTTTTGCGGCGCTTTGTCCGCGAGAAGACGAACTAGCGAAGGGTGGTCCGGCGAATCCTGCCTGACACTCTCAACGACCGCGCAATTTTCTTCATGTCTCCCGACTACCCGGGAAGTAACCACCTTTAGGAACGACCGGCAGCTCGCTTGAATCTTTACTGGCTTATTTAAGGGATCTCCATCGCGATCCCTTATCGTTCTTCGACGCGGAGGTTGACCCTATGACCGTTGTAGAAGCAACGCCACTCGACACGACAACGAAACTCAAAAAACGAAAATCGGGTATTCCCACGGGCAACGCTGGCGAGTACTTCGCGATGGGCGAGTTGCTACGTCGGGGTTACGACGCGCAACTCGCCGACCGCAATACGGCTGGCTATGATCTGCTTGTCGGACGACACGGCGACACAGCCCTCGCTAAAGTGCAGGTTAAGACCGTACGGAGCCAGCCTTGGTACGTGCGACAATCACAATTCGAAGGCGACATGCTTTCACAAATCACCATCTATGTGCTGCTTGGCAGCGAGGACGCACAACAACCAGTGCGCTACTTCATCGCGCGAAATTCGGCTTTAGCCGGGCAAATGTCGACCCCGAAAAATTGGGACACGGCTGCCTTTATGAACCTGAAGACAGTCGTGCCCTTCGAGGGACGATGGGATATTCTAGATAGCGAAGACAGCATTCAGCTCCGCAGACCGCGGGTCGGCTCAATCAAAGAGCGGTGCTTCGATATTTATCTCCGCCAAGGAGAGAAAGCCGCAACCCGATTGGCGGTTGCCCAAGGCATCAAGAAGGCCAGTGTTCGGCGCTGGATCTACGATTGGTCAGCAGGCCAAAAGTCCCAGGAAGATGGATGTTGAGGCCTCGGACCACGCCGGCCGAACAAATCGAGTCCGCGTTAACGTGCATTCAGAAGCGTCAGTTGCTCATGGACCTTCGCACACTCAACTGGGGACCAAATTATCGAAAGCGGGGCGATGATGCGGATATTGATTTACAAGCGGACGCACTCTGGCGATCCCGACGTCAAAACTGGCCTACTCGGGAACCATGATTGCATGGGGTCCGTCCGAGCGCGACAGTACGATGCGGTCATCGGCATAGGTGGCATCGGACGAGAGCCTGCTCGCGAACAGATCGCCGGCAAGCTCACCTGGGTCGGCATCGCACCGCATAAGAACTTTGCTCGTTCGGCGTTGCGCGGTCCTCAGGTGGCATTTGAGCATTTCTGGCACATCGGAGCACGCGGGCCTTCACTTACGGAGGTATATCCAGAGCTCGCGCGGCGAATGTACGATGGGAATGTCAGAGCTCTCATGTATTCGCTCGGAACCCCGGCGACAAGGTTGGATCAAGAGCTCAGGAAGATACTCCGTCAGGCGAGAAGAGCCCCCCGCTCCAAATATCTGGGCAAGAGCCGATTGAGCTCAAGTAAGTGTTGTCCTGCGGACTCGGCCGCCCGAAAGCCAGCATGTCCAAGTAAGGTCGAGACAACGGTTAGACATCGCTGCACAACGCGCAAAACCGACACAAGATCAAACATCAAGCCGAAGCACCGCTGCAACGACGTTGCGAAGATCCGGCAATGCCGTTGAACCTCTGAGTGACGAATGAAATTCGATTCGTGGTTTTCCTTGCATTTTCTAAGACGAGATCATAGTGCGCATTATTAGCTATCCCGTGCTTCTCCTGATCATGCTGTTCCTCTTTGGCGCACGCCCGACCGAAGCGGCAGACGGCATCGTCACTCCTTCCCAAGGCGCAAGTTGCCGCACTCTCAGCTCGACTAGAGAAGAAGCTGTCTGGATCTGTCCCGGACCCACCGGCGCATTCATGCAATATACAGATTTTACAACGCGTGCCGGTCTTGCGTTCGGATGGGGAAAAAGGGTCGCAATGCTAGTTGATGCGGACGATCTGGCTGGATTCCAAGCGGGAGCGGCCTCGCGAGCCGGATGGAATGGCGCATCAATAATGGAAGACCGTTCGCGGCGATCATTGGGCGTTGGCGACAAGCCGATGAAGCTGGCGGTTCCCCGGCCTTCGAGGAACTCATGGTGGTCAAGCTATCCGAGGAGACAGTCTGCAGCGTCGCCGTACTTGGCGCTCTTGCGCCCGACGCCATGGCTAACGCTCGGAAAATCGCGGACGAGCGAGCGCTAAGATTCCGCTGTGGCATAGACAAGCCTATCGGCACAAGTATTCGCACAAACGCAGAACTGACGTTGTGGGATGATCATTTCAAAGAACGCGAGACCTTCAATCACAATGGCTCGATCGTAGAATTGACGCGGCAAGCTGAAGGTTCGATCGAAATCCGCTACGCTGAGCCGCGTAAGGAACTTAAGGTCGAGCCCGGGACGTTGCTCTTTCGTGGCACCGCCCGGAACGGCGGGTTGAAAGGAGAAGCGTTCCTGTTCCGTCCGGGCTGTGCGCAGGCAGGCTATCCGGTCGCCGGAGAGCGCAAAAATGGTGTACTGGTGCTGGAAGGCAAGGCGCCACAGCGAGCATCAGGTTCTTGTTTGGCTATCCCCAATTCCGTCAAGCAGTCGCGACCGACCTTCGAGCATGAACCTGTCTTGCAACCCACCTTAGCTTCATCCCCAGTACAGGTCTGCCCAGCGTAGCGGATTGCTCGAACTGCACGTCGGCAACAGTCAGGGCGCTGGTAGGAGCCGATACGGCGGCTGCGAGCATCGTCGCAGAAATCACGGAAAGTGACATCAAGCACCATTGCGAGGGGCAGGGAGGGTCTGCGGAAGGACAGAGTCGCTGCGCAAACGAAAATGCCGGCCAAATCGGCCGACTTCTGAGTTCGACGGCCAATTGCAACAAGCGAACGATCGAGCCGAGTGCCGGTGGCCGCTTCAAGTTCTACGAGATGGGTGAAGACTACGGCGGCCCAGCTCCCGTTTGGATCAATCTCGAAAGGAACCAAATCGAATGCGGCGCGCGCGCCTGCAGCGGACCATCAGCAAGCGCGCAGTTTGCGCTGATGTGCCCCTCGGCGATCCCGGGGTGGAACGGCCATTGGGCTAACCATTATTGAGTATAGCGGCACGGAAGGAGCCCTATCTCCTCTTCTTCCAGGGTTCGCTAGTTTGCTACGATTCGATGCTGAGCAAGCGTTTCACGATCCCTAGTCTTGTAGTTGGCCAGGGGTGAAGGGCCCCCAACCACCTCAATCTCCCAACTCACAATGCAACCCAGGAGATCACCTAAAGCCACAAGATTGCTCTGAAAGAGCTGGACTTCGGCACCGAAGGGAGCGTGCATCGGCAGTTCAATCTCTCAACGGAGTCCGACCGCTCATGGAAGCAGAAATCATTGAGCCCGCCGTCACGGCCTGCCTCGCGGAAATCCATACGAAGCTGAAGGCGGCCGAGCAGATCGCCAAGGCGGCTCGGGCTTGTGCAGAGGCGGGCGGGATAACCGAAGCAATTCAAGTGTCGATGGATATCGAGCAACTGATCTACGAGGCCGGGCGGCTTCATGATGCCGCCACACTCCTTGCTCGAATGCAGGGTTGAACAGAACTAAAGCCCCACGTCTGCGAATATGAAAGTCGGCAAGCGCTGAAGAAGCTGCAACTCCTGGCGCGGCACCTATTCCCTTCTCATTCCGGCTTCAGCCAACGCCTCAGGAAACGCCGTTGCGCGGCTCGGGCCGGCCTCTCATAGCGTTCCAGCCCGGCAAGTCGCTTGGCAAGCTTCGGGCTCGGGCATTCCAGCAATGCAATAAGAAGATCGAGGCGCGCTTGCCTGATGCGGCCGAGACGTAGGTTGGTACGGACAAGATTATCCACGTCTAGTAAGTTTCGTTGCTGTTCAAATCCCTCGTTGATTGCAGAGCGAACTAGTGGGCTGGATACAGCCCCTTCCTCTACACACCGACGCGACAGCCCGTGTTTACGGGCATTGCCGCTCGACTTTGCCTTTCCGACTTCGGTCTTGGGCCCAGTGCTTCGCTTGGCATTCTGACGGTTCGCTCCGATCTTTCGCTCTGAGGTCATGCAGCCGCATTCTCTGTTTTGCGCGATCCCGCACCCTTTGCTCCATATCACTCAAGATTCAACCGCTATCGAGGCCACCGCGAGCGTGAGCGGAAGTTTCGCTATTTCGTGGGCCTCCTGAAGCGGCTCTTGATGGCGGCAATCACTCGGGCCGGCGGCTTCGGTCCAGATGATTTGCGCGGTGGGATCACTATCAGCAAATAGAGGAAGTTCAGCAACAGCCAGCTGCCAAGGACAATCAAATAGGCCCGCATGAAACATCCGGGAAAATGGGCAATCAAATGAAATTCTACACGGCTTGATTGAAGCGCAAGCAGGCCGCCAATTCAAGCCCGTCCGGCACACACGAGTGGCAGCAGCTAGGCGAAGCACTGCCGAATCTCGCCCCCGCACCCGGTTTTCGCTTATCGATGGAGACACACTTGGCCCGAGCTCCGGAGTGTACCTCATTCAAAATATCGAAGTTGAGCACGATAAGCTGGGCTCACCCTTGGCTTTCGCTGCGCAATGGCACCGCTTTTGCTCACGGCTTCACTAGTGTTCGAGAAGCTTGGGAGGTGTTCTGCGATGAACCATGGGTTGGGTCAAAAGGATACATTTCCCTTCGAGACGGCAGCACGCTTCGCGTCTAGCGCGCCAAAAGGCCGACAGATTCTCGGGAATGTGAGGCGCCGGCGCCGCAAGAAACCAAACTTTATCGTCGTTGCGCTAGCGGTTCTCGTCGCGGACATTTTTCTCGCCTTCGCGGCTTGCACTGCCGTCGATCTCGTCCTGAGATGAGTGAGCTCGTTCAAGTGAGCCAAGCGAGGCAAGTACGTACGCGAGCTGACAGACAACGAGACACAGGACGCTAACAGCCATACTCTCAGAAAATCCAAAGCCGTAAAGTTGGAGAGCCAGAGCTGACAGGAAAGCGATAAGTACCGATAGGGTACCAAGCGCCCAGATTCGATAAAGCAGACCGGTCAGCAATCCCAGCGCCGCGCTTGCTAGGAGCAAGATAAGAATGACGGTCACATTCGGCACTCGATTGACAAGTCAGAGAGACGGCGAGGACCGCCAACCACTCCGAGATCCGCTGATCCGCCCCGGGCAGTACCTTCCCGCGGAGGAGGCGCTCGAACAAGAACTTTAAACCCCTGGCTGAAACAACGATTGATTAATCCTAACTATAAAACTGCAAATTAAATTGCTGAGATTGACCTCGAATTGCTCTCGAGCTCACGTTTTCATGGCCTGATAGATCATGGCTAGCCCGCCAAAATGCCGAGTGATCATCATCGGATTGGCTGTGTTTCTCACCTCGCGCTCCTGTGCAGAGAGCATCGAGATTGTCGCGCAAGCTAGCTCGATTGACATTCCTACGGACCTGGCTGGCACCTCCTTCAACCTTCGCCTCAAACCCGGCGGCAGCCGGCGTTGATTTGGCGAGCAGTCTCCCGTCGTGTCATTGGCTTCGATTTGTCATTTCGGGTGTCCGAACATGTTGAGCGCCAGAATGAGCAAGAATCTTGCTGCAGAAAGGACTGGCATTCCCCCGCAATTGGAGCGTTACTGAGTCGACCGGGCAATTACGGCACCGGTATCTCACCTCGCAAACGCGGGGCTTCAGGCAGTGCGGCGAAGAACGCCGCTGTTCTTGGAGTAGGAGATACCCGTGCGTAGCGTACAGAGTGACGGCCAAGTTGAGCCACAGCATCAAATCATCCGGTTCAACCCGAACGACAGAAGGCATTTCATCGGTGGCTCAGACGCCCGCATCATCATGGGGGATGATCAGGGAAACCTCATCCGCCTTTGGCGGGAAAAGCGCGGCGAAACTGAGCCGCAGGATCTCTCGGACAATCTGATCGTCCAGCTCGGCACAGTGACCGAGGTCCTGAACCGTGCCTGGTATCAACGGACAAGCGGGCACACGGTCAAGGATATCCAGAAGCGCGTTCGGCACCCCGTGCACAAATGGATGGCGGCAACGCTGGATGGGACCGTCGAGCAGACCGGCGCCGTCTTCGAAGCCAAGTTCATGCTGCCCTGGGCCTTCACGGAGGAAGCCGCAGCCGAAAAGCACATGGCTCAGCTGCAGCACAACATGTGGGTGACCGCATCCCACAGCGCCGTTCTCTCGATCATCACCGGCGGCGGCAAATGGGTCGAGATCAAGATCCACGCCGACCCACTCTACCAGCACCTACTGCTCACGGCCGAGAAGAAGTTTTGGCGCTGCGTCCAGAGCGGCGAGCCTCCCATCCTATTCAACATCGAAACGCCCCGCCCGAGGCTAGAGGCCGTCAGGGTGGTCGATATGTCCACTTCCAACCAATGGGCGGAGCTTGCGGCCACTTATCTTCGAACCCGAGAGGCGCACGGGCAACATGAGGCAACCAAAGCCGACTTGAAGAAGCTCGTGCCGGAAGATGCCAAAGAAGCCACCGGTCATGGCCTCAAGGCCAAGCGCTCGAAGTCCGGTGCGATAAGCTTCGAGGCGCAGGCGGCGGAGGCATCTCATGCATCAATCCAGTGAGCGCATTGGAACCATCGCTGCCGCCCTCGCTCGGGCTCAGGCTGAACTGACGAATCCCGAGAAGACCCTGACCGCCGTAATCCGGTCGCCTTTCCCGCGAGAGGATGATCGCACCTTCCGCTACGCGTCCCTGGCTTCTGGCCTGGACATCGTCCGCAAGGCGTTAAGCCAGCAGGAGATCGCCACCATCCAGACCACCCGGATCGAGCAGGGCACAGGGCAGATCCATCTCACCACCCTGCTCGCCCACGCCTCCGGGGAATGGATCTCCTCGGACCTTCCGGTCTGCGCCTCCAAGGAGGTCGAAGCGCCGCACCGGATGGGATCTGCGCTGACTTATGCCCGCCGGTATGCCCTGTTTGCCTTGGTCGGGATCGCCGGGGAGGACGATTTGGACGCGCCTGACGTCGTCTTCGCACCTCCCGCCGCCACCCAGGCGCAGGCCGCGTTCGGACCGAAAAGACGGCTGCCTGGCGGCGTCCTGCACCGGCCCCCATTATTGCCCCCCGAACTCTCCGCGAAGCTGCTGGACCGGCTTCTGGACGAGCTGGCCCGCCAGGATGACGATGAGGGGCTACTTGCTTGGGCCAAACATGGCCTGCTCCGCAAAAACACCCTTCAGGAGGCGGACGCGCTTATTCTGGAGGCCGCCTACCGAGAACGGTTGGAGCAAGGTCCCCTTTTCGACCATCCCGATGCGGACCTGCCTGCCGGCGCGACGACCGCCCAAGGCCTGGATGTACTGCCCTCCCCGGCTACATCCCATGAGAGCAGCGCAGCGGCCGATGGTTCCGGTCCGGGCCACGTTGGACTCGCTTTCCCTAAGGAGCCGCCACGACATCGAAGCAAGGAGCACCTTGCCTTCGTCCGGGGACAGGGCTGCGCGGTGTGCCAGAAAACCCCTACAGATGCCCATCACCTGAAGTTCGCCCAGCCACGAACTTTGGGCCGCAAGGTCAGCGACGAGTTCACGGTGCCGCTGTGCCGATCGCACCATCAATCGCTCCACCGTACCGGCGATGAGCGAGCCTGGTGGGCAAACTTACAGATCACCCCGTTACCGATTGCCAAGGAGCTTTGGGATGCCTCGCCAGTTCACGCGAGAGAACAATCGCTCCGCCCCGCCAGCCACAATCACGCCGGGCGGTCCGAGGTGCAGCGGCAATGAATGCGCCGACCGACCATCCTCTTGCTCAAAACGTTAGTTTGCCGCCCTCCTTCCAAGCCCTGTGCCCACCACCCCAGCTACTTCCTGGTGAGAGCATCGATCATTATCAAGCGCTCCAAGCAGCCATCTTCCAAGACCTTGCGCCGCACACCGCAATCGAGTGGCTTCTTGCCATCGATATCGCAGAGCTCTCCTGGGAGATGCAACGATACCGGGTGCTCCGACACAGGCTGCTAGTGGCCTACCGGCAGAGAGCCGTCGAATCGACCCTACGACGGATCGATGTCGCCGGCGTGCCCTTCCACGCACATGCTGATGCTGAATTATTTACGATAAAGAATGCACTCGAGTGGCAACTCGACCCGTTGGCCAAAGCTGACATCGAGGACAGGCTGCACTCCTACGGCTTCGATGAGCACGCGTTGAACATGGAGGTTTACGTCCAGGCGCGGGAGATCCTCGCGCTGTTTGAATCCCTCCTCAACGGAACGCAACTTAGGCGCCTGGTGCTGCTCAAAGAGATCAACAACCTTCGTCGGGCAAATAAATCGGAGTCTCTGAATAGCAGATCAGCCAGACATTCCTTCCTCGCCTCTCAACGAGAGCCACAATATGGAAAATGAACCGATGGACGCAACGATCAAGTCGCCGCCTCGCCAACTAGATGCCAAGCTGAAACAGGCCGAGCGAACAGCGAATGCCGCGCATGCATTTGCAACGGCTGAGAGCACCGCTGATGTCATCAGAGTATCAATGGACCTGGATAAAATCATTCTCGAATTAGGTCGCCTGCATGATGCGGCGGCGACCATCTGAAGGTTGCGTGCAGATATCGCGTGACGCCCGCACAAGCCTTGAACTTTTCTGGGATTCTTGTCGGACCAGGTTGCTAATCTCTTGCGCCATGAGCTGCGGACGCTGCAAGTGCAGCAGCGAACTCGACCCCACGCCCCGAACACTTCGGCGTTTCGCGCATCGCCCCGCGGCTACTTTCTTTGCTTCGCGATACTGACTTGCGGGAGAGCGGCTGTTAGCGTCGCAACAGCGCTACCTACTAAGAAACCCCGTCGAGTAGATATAGGTGCCGTTTCATCCCAATGGCTTTATCCTCATCCATCATTCCCTCGTACCCAATACCTTTTACAAATTATGCTGCTTACTCCGTCGACAAAACACGAATGAGGACGCTCAAAAATTCGCGTTTGGTCCCGGCAGCGCTTAGTGCTGTTAGTCACCATTTTGTCAGTTGTCTCTCTTACAGAGCTGGCCTCGACCGCTGATGCCTCGAGCAGCGAGCTCTTTAGCAGAAGCGCTTCCAGTTCTATCGGCAGATATCCTCCTGACGGCGCTTTGCTCACACCGCTGCAGCCTCAAGCGCCGCCTTACGCCGCATCGGGGGAACGATATCGCAAAGTGTAAGTCGTAGCTCCGCACGCAAACCAGCGAAACGGTGGCCGAGAAATGCCCTCTTCAGCATGCGCCATCTCAAAGGCTTTCCGCTGTGGCGCCTTAGTTGGAGTAAGCCAGGCCATACTGGCCACCCAAACGGGTAGAAGCAGGTGCACTTCCTGCAGATGTGCATTGCCCCAGTCTTCTAGGGCGTAGTCGAAATCTCAAAACGGCAATACTTTTGACTGACAACTGGAATGCTTCGGCGTCGCTCGACATCGAACACGTCTTCGGTCCTACGGATTCGATTAGAGAACCTATCGCGATCGATCCATCTGAATCATATAAAGGTGCATGAATTATCCAACGAGCTGTTACCGGGTCTGGCCAATGTCGACCAGAGCTTTAGCAAACTGGGGAGCCAGAGAGATTGCCAACGTTGCCGACAGATGATTATCGTCTACGAATCGAACAATGCCATTCTCTAATAGCGGGCAGCGCACGTGGTCGCAGAGAGTTGTCCCCAGATCGAGAACTTCCAGTCGCCTCCCCGATTCTGTAATGTCAGTTAGAACGGACTGAACCTTCTCGCGGCGGCCATCATAATCGGCGCGAAGCTCACCTCGCTCGAGATTTCGACCAAGGAGCAGGTCCAGTGCGAGCACACGCGGCGCATCGACTCGCTGCTCTGGAATGTGGGCCACAACTACAATACGCCGGCCCGGTAGACGGTCAACAATTCGTTCCACCCCCCTTAACGTTACTTTACGATTTTCCGTCGCGCCGATGGCTTTACTAGTAGCGTCCGTCAGCCAAAGTCCCGACTTGGAAAACGTCCCGAGCCTGACCCCAGTCACAGCGGAGGTCCAACGGGCCACCAGCACGACGGTGCGGATCTCATGATGCTCCTCTAAGAAAGCAAGGTTTGCATTAGAGACCAACTCGCAATCAGCCGACATTTGCATTACACTTGGAAGTGGATAGCAACCGCTTTGTACCAAAGCGACACCTCGCTGACCGGCAATCTTTCCTGCAGCATCAAATCCGGGCATGAGTGCATCCGCAAAGCTGTCGCCCCATAATGCCCAAGTTGTTTCAGAGGACTTCACCATGCCAAGGGCACAAGATCGGCCAGCCTTAACATCGTACGCTGTCTTTCTGTCGCAGGCCTCCCTCATCGGGTTAATATCAGCAGCTGACCTCGCAAGCCGAACAACTTCATGTGGCAACCGGCCTGGGAAGCCGCCCTCGACATGGGCAGCAGCACCAAAGATAATGGCGACTAGGATGAAGCAAGCACTCCCCAAAAATATCACGGCGGCGGGAAACACCTGCTTCTTCCGCACTGGCGTTTCAATATATCGATAGCTCAAGATGGCCATAGAGACTGCCATAAGGCAGCAGGTAAGCGTCTGAACAATCGTTAGCTCCTGCTCTAGAAGATACCGCGCAAAGGCCAAAAAGGGCCAATGCCACAGATAAAGCGAGTAGGAGATCAACCCTATTAGCACCAACGGCCTTGCGGATAAGAGCCGAGCGACAAGATTGGCTTTCTCCTCGCCCGACTCGATGACGAGGCAAGATCCTACGCATGGCAATAACGCTCGAAGACCTGGAAATGGCGTCGATTCAGAATAGAAGCAGATTGAAAAGAATATCAGCGACAACCCAACACCGCCGCCGATTGAAAGCGCCTCGAAGCGAGGCGTAAACCTCACCAGCTTGAGCGCAAGCAGTGACCCCAACAGCAGTTCCCAAGTTCTTGAAAAGATCAGGTAGAACGAAGCGTCGCGATGATCGCCAAGTAGCAACTGCGATGTTGCTAGAGACGTAACGAACAGTGGCCAAATGACAAGTTTTCTGTACCGACCATCCAACTTCAACAGGAACACTACCATTATCGGCCAAAAAATATAGAATTGTTCTTCCACACCAAGCGACCATGTATGGAGTAGTGGCCTCAACTCTGCTGCAGGACTGAAGTAACCCGACTTAAGCCAGAAGAAATTGTTTGAACTAAAGAGAGCGAGCGCTACGACGCTTTGGCCCAACTCTTTGAAGTCGAACGGCATGTATATTGGAAAGGCGGCGACGACCACAAAGAACGTCACTACGGCCAGCGCTGGCAAGATTCGCCTGAGGCGACGTTCGTAGAACGACACTATACTAAAGGTGCCGATGGCAGCCTCTCGAGCGATAATACTGGTGATTAGATAGCCTGAGATTACGAAGAAAATGTCGACGCCAACGTAACCGCCAGTGAAGCCGAGTACCCTCGCATGAAAGAGCACCACCGCAAGAACGGCCAACGCGCGCAATCCATCTACTTCAGGCCGGTATGTGAGCTCTTTATGCACGTCATTCAGGGGCCGGCTCGACCGAAAAAGCACTATAATCTCCATCAGAGGACTTTGTTATGCAAACATATCGAGCTGATCCAGACAATAGACCTGCGGGTGCCTGAGGTTTCGCAAATGTTTGCCAGTTAAAATGTTTAGACCTAGAATGTGTCTTGGCAACGGTGCTTGAACGGACCTTCGAGGAAGATTGAGGGCGGCAAGGCGAGAGTTGGCTGATCGTCGACCTTGCGCATTGTGATCCAGAAGCGCCGCTCCATCGATTAGGGCCAATGAACGCCGAAGCAGCGGGTAATTTCATCGGCAAGGAAAGCACCCGGCAATCAGAACATCTATTGCCTGTGTGGGGCTGGTACGCCGGCGGCACTTTTCTCGCCGCTCGCTCATCGCGCCACCATGTTCGACGAAGCTGGCGCACGGCACCTTGGGTGCCGCCGAAGCTCCAAGCAGCGACCGTAGTTGCCAGGCGATGCCCCTTCGTGCCCGAACCCGGAGTGCAGCTCCGCTTTATTCTTCGGCCTCCTGCCACCGCATGGATGAAGGGGGCGTCAAGTTCGTCCGCGATGATGGCCCTCTCTCGCTAATCCGGGCGCGCACGTCGGTCTCCATCCATAAGTTGCCAAGGCTCGGCGGCAAAGTCATCAGCGCCATTTGGTGATCGGCAGTGCGTTGATGATGGCAGTAACGTCCTCTCCTGCCAGCTGCTCCAAGGCCAGGTGGATCGAAGTTGATCACACCGCAGGCTACGCGACTACCGGGACACAACCGATGCTACGAGACCCGTAGATCTGACAATCTAAGAAACCCGCCGCTCGCTCTGGCAACGCTGCTCAATTCTGAGGGACATACCCGTCTTTGTCCAAAGCGCGTCGATTCTCTCGAGAGCAGGATGTATTTTGAAGCTTTCGAACGCGCCACGGGGAGCCTTCTAATCAACACCATACGTACCGCGTGTGCCCGATGACGGGGTGTTCCTGAGCGGTCGACATTGATCGCCGATATCGGATCGCACGGCTTCGATCAACCCGCGGTTGGCCATAGGGCATCATATTTAGGCGTCTGAGTTCTTATGCCGTTTGGATTGCCTCTTTTTTTGCGGAGCCCAGCTACGACACCGGATGTGCTGATGCGCACGCCAGCTCACATGTCGTACTGCGTACGGCCAGATATATGACTCGCAGGATGCAATCCAGGCATTGCACCGAGTAGAGTTACCTTGATTGATTTAGAACCTCGTCCAGCAGTGAGACTGGCGCGGCTTGGATTGCAGCCTTGCATCTCGCCAGCTAAGCTTGCTTCGGGAGGAGAAGCGTCGAATCCGATGAATTTAAGCTTGAAAATCGTCGCACTTGGTACCAGTCTCACAGCAACGCCGCTTTGGGTTGATAAGCTGCGGACGGATATTCAGAGCTGCGTACGCCGGGACGTCCACGTTGAAGTCGTCGCCCGAAGTGGGGCAACCTCGCGATGGGGAGTTGCGCAGATTCAGCAAGTGATCCGAGCTACCCCTGACGTGGTAACAATGGAATTTGCTGCAAATGATGCCAATTTACGACGCTTTGTTTCATTGTCGGAGAGCCGAAGGAATCACGAAGCAATAATTTCAGCAGTACATCAGGCCCTTCCAACAGCTAATATTTTTGTTTTTGCTGTTAGCCCAACTTGGGGGCCGCGTGGAGCCTGGATTCGCCCGTGGCTGGCTGACTACTATGCGCTTTATCCCCGGCTCGCGGACACACGTCGAGTAGGCTTCATCGACGCACGTCCCGAATGGGACCTTTCCGCGCTCCGCTCAACGATTCCTGATGGACTTCATCCTACCGGACCGGCCATGGCCAAGTTCGTCGCCCCAATCCTCGCCAAGGCAGTTTGCGCCTCGGTTCTAAAATAAAAGCTCAGACCTGCTTGATGGCCCACTTTTCAGTTGGACACGTTTACGATGGACGATAAGTTAACCAGTTGGTCGCAAAGCGAGGACGCGCGCTTCCGAGAGTTAGTCGAAAAGGGGGCATCGCTTGGCGAGATCGAGGCCGTTCTGAAAAAAACACAACGTCAGCTTCGTCAGCGGGGTTACGACCTCGGGTTGCCTTTGAAGTGGTTTCGGAGGATAGCTAGCTAAACTTCCGACCAAGATTGCTGTCGGCCTTCAGCGCCACAGAGTCTTGTCCGATGCTCTTAACAATATAACCGTTAGATTTCATCCGGCCAAGACAGTCCACAAGATCGCTTTGCGACATCGATTCCGCCTCGAATAGGATCAAGTTTGGCCGGACAACTTCGAGATCAAACTGTTTTAGTATGACTGCATCATAGCCTTCGGCATCGACGATAAGAAGATCCGGACTTGTAATCTTCGTTGACTTAAGCAGCGTGTTCACATTGATGCAGGCTACTCTTATCTCTCGAATGTGTTGTTCAATGTCTGGAATTCGATAGTCGAGTTTGAGTAACTTATCCCTGCTCAAACTGCCGACGCCTTGCACCCAGGTCGGCAAGTTTCCATCGCTCATATCAACGACAAAAAAAGAAAATGCCCCCTCAGTATCCGAGATTGCGCAATTGATGAACTCAAGATCTTCGGTTCCTTCGTAAGTCTTTCGTGCTGCATTGAGAAAGGCAGGCTGTGGCTCGACCAAAGCGCCCTTCAACCCGAAACGGCGTATCGCCAAATTCATTGGATCTGCGTATTGTCCGTCGTTCACACCGATCTGGATGAAGCTCTTAGAACCGTCCAGCTTGATGGATTCAAAGATTAGATTTTCCGCTCCTCGAAGAGAGATCACGTTCAAGCTATATAAGATACTTCGAAGTCGTGACTTCGCCTTGGGGCTCAGACGTTTGGCCAGCGTTTCTTTGCTTCTGCGCACAGCATTGGTGATCATGCAAAATCCTTAAATCTAGCGATCAATCTCAGCATCGGACATACTCACGTGCCAATAATGAACCCGAATATCACTAAAATCCAGCACGGCTCTGCCGTTTGCGACAGCCCGCGGAGGGTGCAGAGCAGAATTTGGATTGCAAGGTATATTAGCTGGTGCAAAGAATGGCACGACGGGGCTAAACGGGCCAACCCCTTGCCGGGGCATATCGTCTTGGAGGCTCAAGCCGAGCCATCACGGTAGAGAAGTCTTGCGAGCCGCCAGATTAATCAGAGCGCTGCCGGGGCGCGCCTCTTTTAATATCCTAAAGTTGAACCGGACCATTTCGAGCTTGCTAGAGATTGAAATATACATACCCCTCAGTACAATGTAGCCCATTCTCAATTCTACTTATATGTCTGCGAGATCACCCCTGCCGGCAATGCAAGTAGCGTGATGACCTCTCGATACCCGCCCGAGCAAAAATGACAAAAGACCCACTCAAGAGGCGGATCGCTCTCATAACGGGAGTAACAGGGCAAGACGGCGCCTACCTAGCGGAATATCTGATTTCGCTCGGTTACATCGTACACGGCATCAAGAGACGCTCATCCTCTTTCAACACCGCCCGCGTCGACCATCTATACCAAGACCCACATGTTGGGGACCCTCGATTTATAATGCACTATGGCGACATGACGGATTCGACCAATCTGATCCGCCTAATGCAGCAGATTCGCCCGACCGAGATCTACAATCTGGCCGCCCAGAGCCACGTAGCCGTCAGCTTCGAGAGTCCGGAATATACTGCTAATGCTGATGCAGTCGGTGTGCTGCGGCTTCTGGAAGCAATCCGCATTCTCGGTCTAGAGAAGGAAACACGGTTCTATCAAGCTTCAACTTCCGAGCTCTACGGCTTGGTGCAGGAGATCCCACAGAAAGAGACAACACCGTTCTATCCTCGCTCTCCTTACGGCGTGGCAAAACTCTACGGCTACTGGATCACGGTGAACTATCGCGAAGCCTACGGAGTTTTCGCGAGCAATGGCATCCTGTTCAATCACGAGAGCCCGATCCGAGGCGAGACGTTCGTGACTCGAAAGATCACCCGTGCGGTCGCTCGGATCGAAGTGGGGCTGGAGGACACCCTCTATCTTGGCAACCTCGAAGCGAAGCGCGACTGGGGACATGCAAAGGACTATGTCGAGGGCATGCACATGATCCTCCAGGCTGATGAGCCTGACGACTTCGTGCTTGCCACGGGCGAGATGCGCTCGGTCCGAGAGATGGTCGAGCTCTCATTCGCGCATGTCGGTCGCCGCATCGAGTGGCGAGGCAAGGGTGTGAACGAGGTCGGTATCGAAGCCAAAAGCGGCAAGACGTTGGTGAAAATCGATCCGACCTATTTCCGACCCGCTGAGGTCGACCTCCTCGTCGGCGACGCAAGCAAGGCGCGTCAGACACTTGGCTGGAATCCGAAACGTACATTCGTCCAGCTCGTCGAAGAAATGATGGCAAGCGATCTGGCGCAAGCAAAACGGGATGTCGGTGGTGGCAAGCATGCCGTTTGATCTGAAAGGCAAGTCGGTCTATGTGGCCGGCCATCGAGGAATGGTCGGCAGCGCGATTGTGCGTCGATTGGCACAAGAGGACGTGAATCTCGTAACCGTGGACCGGCGTGAGGTCGACCTTCGCAACCAAACCGCCGTATTCGAATGGTTCGCAAAAGTGCGACCCCAGGTCATCTTCTTGGCGGCGGCAAAAGTGGGCGGCATCGTCGCCAACGACATTCAGCGCGCTGAGTTCATTTATGACAACATCGCTATCGCGGCTAACGTGATCCACGCCGCACATCAAAACGGCGCAGAGAAGCTGATGTTTCTTGGCTCCTCATGCGTCTACCCGAAGTTGGCGCCGCAGCCTCTGCGCGAAGAATCGATACTCACTGGCCCGTTGGAGCCGACCAACGAACCTTATGCGATTGCGAAGATTGCCGGCATTAAAATGGCTGAGGCCTATCGCGAACAGTATGGCAGCGACTTCATCAGTGTGATGCCGACCAACCTCTATGGTCCCGGCGATAACTATCATCCGGAATTCAGCCACGTCGTTGCGGCATTAATCCGTCGTTTCCACGAAGCAAGGGCCTCTGGTGCGCAAAATGTTGTGGTTTGGGGCACCGGCACGCCGCGACGCGAGTTTCTCTATGTCGATGATATGGCAGATGCTTGCGTGCATCTGATGAAGAGCTATTCCGGCGCCGAGTTGGTCAACATCGGCGTCGGCGACGATATCACCATCGCCGAATTCGCACGCGTCGTGGCCGACGTCGTCGGCTATGGCGGCTCGATAAGCTTTGACCATTCGCGTCCAGACGGTACTCCCCGCAAGCTGCTCGATATCAGCCGTCTTGCCAAGCTCGGCTGGCGAGCGACCATGCCGCTCAGGCATGGACTGAGTTTGGCTTATCAAAGTTACCTGAAATCGCTTGAGAACGGAGGAAAACACACGCTCCAGCTGTCCCTGTGAGATGCGGCCCAGCAAACAGGTAACACAATCTTCGGCCTGCGGCAGCCTGTCCCCGGCGCGCACAAAAAGTCAGCACAGAATGAACAAAAACGAGCAGGGGAGCCGCGGCTGCCTCAAAAGACGGTTGAAGACTGCACCCGCCGATCGGTCAGCCTAGCCTCAATACGCCCGCCGCAACACGGGACCGACAGGCGCGCAAACCCGGTCCATATACCACCCATAGGGCGTCTCAACCCGCACCAGCGGGCAACGGCGCCATGGCACATAGCGATACGGATATGGCTGCGCCCAGAACGTCACGGGCATTACTTGGCTTTCGCCCGCGAGAAGGACAGCAGTTCTGGACATCTGCATTGCGGCGTTCGCGCCGGTGGCGATGCAGAAGGTAGCAGTTGCGGCCAAAAGGCCTGCTCGCATCAACATCTTAAGCATCCAGAATAGTCCCTCGCCCCTGGCGGATTTGATATCCCTACCGTGCTCGTCAGATCCCAGCCGACCGACGTCGCCCGTTCGGAAGGTCTCTCCGCGACAAGCCCAAATAGTCACCCGAACTTTACCAAGGCCACCGGCGGGAATGCAACCGATGCCGGCCCGGCCGAGCCCCTTTTGGGACGATATGGCGCGCAGGTGTGGCTTCTTGGTCCTATTTTTTCTCGCTCCAGGCACCCGGGGCGGCGAGATCTGGCGATCGGCGGTAGACGTCCCGGAGGAACTGGTAGTTGACCGTCTGGGCCAGAGGCACGTCTTCCTCGCCGAGCTTGGCAAACAGAAGGATATCCCGAAGCGTTCGCCAGCGGCTTTCGTCATAGTCGCCGATACGGCCGCCCGTCGGCAGCACCAGAGGCCGCTGCTGCTGCAGCTCGAATTTGAGCCGCTCAGGGTTCAGCGCGGCCGGTCCGGCGCCGGCGAGAATGGGCACGCTCCGTGCATAGTCAGCGTAGGCGAATTGCCAACCTCGGATGAGGCCCTGAAGGACATCGGCGATCATGGATGGCTGTTCATGGACGAGAGCATTGCTCGCGAAGTAGACCAAGCCCGGAACATGGATACCGTAGTCTTGCGGTTTGATGACATTCAGCTTCACAAAAGCCGGACTGGCGGGATCCGGTTGCTCGTCGATTGCGGCGATGATGGCATCCACCTCACCGGCCCGCAGGGCTTCGAAGCTGTCGCGGTCGGGCACCTTGGTGATCTGGCTCCGGGGAAGTCCGAGCTGCGCCATCATGGCATCGAATACGACATCTCCTTCACTCGCCTTGCGGTATCCAACCCGCTTGCCGACCAGATCAGCCGGCCGCCGCAAGCCCGAGCTTTCGAGCGTGAAGATCGCAACAGAGGTGTCGAGGAAGCTTGCAGCGAACGCCGTCACGGGGACACCGCCCCAGGTGGCCAGCAGGAACTTCTGGCCGCTCGTCACGCCGATGGCATGTTGACGTGCAACAGTTTGGACGAAGTCAGGGTCGGGCTGGGCCGCCAGCTCAATACGGGAGGAAAAGTAATTCTGCCTAGATGCAGAGAGCTCGCCGGCGAACCGTGCGGCGTATGGCCCGTCCAACAGGAGCTTGACCGCGGGCACAGACGGAGCCGACAGAGTTCGTACGGGTGCCGCATCGGGGCGAACAAGGAGAAGCACGATGCCGACCAGAGCGAGGGCAGCAAGGCCAAAAGCGAGGGCACGCTTCCCTCTCGACCGGCTCCGTCGCCGAGACTGGGATCGAGGCACTGAAAACTTCCTAACAAGTTGCGAAATTTAACATATCAGTTAGGGCGAGATGGGCTACAATGCAGCTTGTGGGGTAAGGTTAATTTTTCCTTCGTCTTGTTTTAACAGCCATTTTGACCGATAGCACGGCTGTTGAGGTAAATGAATTTTGCGTCAATGGGTTTGGCAGTATGATTATCCTTTCCACTCGGCCGGTGCCCGTCGCTGATTCCGCGAGTGAAATTGGGGCGGTCGAGCATCACCCCGCTACAGCCAAGGGCTTCACATCGACCTGGATGCGCCCGGTGGTTGTCGAGCGGGCGATGGCTGTTGTCGATGCGGTGCTGGTTGTGGTCAGCGGGATCGGGTGCGCGGTCGGGTATCACATCGCCACCGCGAGCACGCTCGGCAAGACCGATGTCTATGCGGCGGCGAGCGTGCTGGTGGCGATCAATTTCGTGCTGCTGACGATTGTACAGCACGGCTACCGCCTGAAGAATATCACGAACCTCCCCCGCACGTTTCGGATGACGCTGACGACGTGGACCGGGCTGTTCGGGGCGCTCTTGGCGATCGCGTTCACGATGAAGGTCAGCGACGAGTTCTCGCGCGGCACCACGATCTCGTTCTACCTGGTCGGCCTCACGGCCCTCCTCGCCTGGAAGACTGCGGCGGCGCGCTGGACCGCGCATGGCCTGCACAGCGGCGCCTTCGCCAACGGCCGGGCGCTGCTGATCGCCGAGCTCGGCCTTGCCACCTCGTCCAACGCGGTCGACGAGCTCGGCCAGCACGGTTACCGCCTGATGCGGGTGATGGAGATCCCGCCGAGGGAGCTCGGCTCGCCGCTGCTGCTGTCGTCGCAGGCCGCGCGCTTCGAGGAGCTGATCGCGTTCGCGCGCGAGGAGCGGATAGAGCACGTCTTCCTGCTGATCAACTGGAGCCGGCAGCACGCGATCGAGAGCATTCTGGACGTGCTGAAGATCCTGCCCGTACCGGTGCATCTGGTGCCGGACCCCAACACGGCGCGTTTTTTGCGTTATCCGCTCCAAGATACCGGCAACACCCTGACCGCCGAGCTGCGCCGCGCGCCACTATCCTGGAAGGAGCGGGCCGTGAAGCGGACGCTCGACCTGGTCGGCGCGAGCCTGGCGCTGTTCGTGTTCGCGCCCGTGATGCTGGTGACCGCACTGCTGATCAAGCTGAGCTCGAAGGGCCCGGTGTTCTTCCGCCAGACCCGCCACGGCTTCGGCGGGCGCGCGTTCAAGATCTTCAAGTTCCGCACCATGCGCGTGCTCGAGGACGGCCCGACGATCGTGCAGGCGCAGAAGAACGACCCGCGCGTCACGCCGATCGGCAAATGGCTGCGCAAGACCTCGATCGACGAGCTGCCGCAGCTCTTCAACGTGCTCAAGGGCGACATGTCGCTGGTCGGCCCCCGCCCGCACGCGGCCGCCCACAACACCGAATATGAGCAGATCATTGGCAACTACGCCTTCCGCCACCACGTCAAGCCAGGCATCACCGGTTGGGCCCAAGTTAATGGTTACCGCGGAGAAACCCGCACGCTCGACCTGATGCAGAAGCGCGTCGAATTCGACCTCTGGTACATTAATAATTGGACGCTGCGGTTGGACATCTTGATTCTAATACGGACCGCTTTGGTTGGCCTCCGACAGACGAGAGCTTATTAGCTAAGATCGGAGTATTGAAATGCTTAAGTCCATTGTTGTTTTCGGAGGGGCCGGCTTTATCGGCACTCATTTGCTTCGTCGCTTAGCCTCAAAGGGAGCGAACCAAATTATCTCCTTCGATCTGAGGGACCCGAAGGAGAGGCTGCCAGGAGTAATTTACCGCGTTGCAGATGTGCGCAACCTCCAGCAAGTCAACATGGAATCCGGCGTCGCGCGTATCTACAATTTAGCGGCAATTCATACCACTCCAGGTCATGCGGATCATGAGTATTTCGAGACGAATGTCGCTGGAGCGTTAGAGGTAACTAGCTTCGCCGCAAGGCATGGCGTCCCCGAAATCATATTCACGAGTTCGATCTCTGTGTACGGCCCCGGCGAGTCTGGGAAGACTGAAGAGACGCCGCTGGAACCTACTTCCTCATACGGGCATTCGAAAGCCCTTGCCGAGCGCATACATCAAAATTGGTTCGACGGCGACAGCAATCGCAGACTTACAATCGTGAGACCCGCTGTGGTCTTCGGCAAGGGCGAGGGCGGAAACTTCACGCGACTAGCAAGGCTGCTCCAGAGGGGCTTCTTCGTTTACCCGGGACGAAAGAACACCGTGAAAGCCTGCATTTACGTTGGCGACCTGCTTGACGCCATTGAGTTTGCTCGATCGTGCCCTGAGCGTTTCGTCTTGTTCAACGCATGTTATCCGGATCGCTATACCATTGAGGATATTGTAAGCGCGTTCCGGTCTATTTCCTTTCCAAATACCCGAGAGTTTCTCGTTCCCGAGTCAACGGTGAAGGCTGCAGCAGCCGTTCTCAAGCCATTCTCTGCTCTTGGCTTGGGTATTCATCCGGACCGTGTCATGAAGCTCGTCAGGTCAACGGATATTGTCCCTGGCTGGCTTCAATCCAAGGGTCAAGCGCAGCTCGGACGACTACACTCTGCGCTGATGGATTGGCGCAAAGAGTCGTCCGGACTTTTCAATTGATCATTGATCAGCAACCCCTATTGAGTGGGAATTCAACCAGCAACGGCCAGCCGGCATTGCTTTACAATAGGTGGCGCATATCCCAGCTGGCCGCGGGCAACCGGACCTCGGTTATCCGGCCCTGCAGAGCTAGTGGGGTGGAGATTCCCTCTTCGAAAGGCATTTTTGGTTTGGCACTAAGTCAATCCCTCGCAAAGTACCGAAGGAGTTCAAAGCCAATGATTGACTATACTCAAGGAAGCGCCGCACAGTTCCTTTGAAGCTCGGTCCGTCGGCTCAAGCGATTCGCGCCCTCGACAACTGCACGACGTTACTGAAGCGCCAGTGGACCCGAATAGAACAGCTACATCCTTTTCTAAGTCGAGTTTGGCCGCACATGGCGATCTACCAATAGACGAGATAAAGAGTGTCAAGCAAAGGGGAGCTCGATCGGTCTAGGTCGTGGACTCATAAGCCCTGAGCCAGAGTCTTGTTGATGCCAGCAGGACAGCGGCAAGGAAATTTCTGGCTAGCTTGTCGAAGCGGGTAGCGACGCGTCGGAAGTGTTTGAGCTTGCAGAAG
>Ga0102590_1000241_pt1 | contig 141547 bp, 114 predicted proteins | sample AraplaMF_Col_mMF_FD_76859 | JGI IMG/M metagenome (GOLD analysis project Ga0102590, IMG submission 76859) | Arabidopsis root microbial communities from the University of North Carolina, USA - plate scrape MF_Col_mMF | ecosystem: Host-associated > Plants > Roots > Endosphere | place: USA... | reverse complement strand
GGGCGGTAGTGGCAGAAGCCATTCAAACGGTGCTGCGCCGGGAAAACTATCCCCAGCCTTACGAAGCGCTTAAAGAGCTTACCCGCGGCGGGGATCAGATCAATCAAAAAACCATTCATAAGTTTATCGATGGTTTAAAGATCAATGCTACACTGAAGAAAGAGCTGAAAGCAATTACGCCGGAGAATTATACGGGCGTGTGGAGTTAATTCGTAATACTCACAATATAAAAGCGGAAGGTTTGAAGTTAAAGGCTATTAATGCCTGCTTCAAACCTTCCGCTTTTTATTTAAGTAAACGGTAGGATTGAAAATTTTGACATTATTCCAAAGGCCGGTAAACCATTCTCGTTGTTTCATAGCGGGGGATAGTTTGAGTATTCGTTGAGAACCATTTTTGACAATATATCCGGCAATAGCAAAGACCTGATAGCGCAGGGTTTTTATCCGTTCATGCACTTTGATTCCCGATACGGTTGGGCGTAACAAATAAAAACATTCAAATATTTCGATATTTCCATTTATCTTTGTACTGAAATGATTTGTTTTGTGAAATGGGCAATTGGAAATTTGAAAAGATATCACGGTCGTTAAGCGATGTAAGCAGGATTTCCATCTTACAGAAATTTAAAACAAAGAAGGACTGTGTTTATTGCTCAGAAATAAATGAAATGCTTGAGCTTACCCAGCCGGCTGTTTCACATCACCTGAAACAATTGGTAGACGCCGACTTGCTAATCTCCGAAAAAGAAGGCCGCATCATTAAGTACAGTTTGAACCCAAAAGCACTTAATGATTACATTGATTTTCTCAATGCTTTAAAGGACTAATTTTTTAAGAAAAAGAATAATGGAAAAACGTTTTAATTACATCGAAATATTTAGATATTTGAATTAATGAATTGAAACAATCAACTATTTTCTACTAATCAAAAAAACACAAACAACATTTTTTAAATTAATAACGTAATCAAAAATGAAAAAGCTAAACAACAAAGTGGCAGTAGTAACTGGTGCATCTAAAGGTATTGGTGCATCTATTGCATTACACCTGGCTGCTGAAGGAGCGAGTGTTGTAGTTAACTACGCATCAAGTAAAGAAGGCGCTGACAAAGTGGTGAATGAAATTGTAAGTAATGGTGGTAAAGCGATCGCTGTGAAAGCGGACCTGGCGAAGCAGGCCGACATTGACCAATTATTTACCGAAGCAAAATCTGCATTTGGCAGGTTAGACATTCTTGTAAACAATGCAGGTGTTTACGAATTTGCTCCTTTGGAAAGCATTACAGAAGAGCACTATCATCGCCAGTTCGATCTGAATGTACTCGGATTAATATTAGCTTCTCAAAAAGCGGCAGGATTGTTTGATGAAAAGGGCGGAAGCATTATCAATATCAGCTCTATAGTTGCCCAGGGCCCTATTGCAAACGCAGCTGTTTATAGCGCCACCAAAGCTGCGGTAGATGCAGTAACAAAATCGTTGTCAAAAGAATTAGGTTCACGCAAAATTCGTGTAAACGCTTTATCACCCGGATTAATAGAAACAGAAGGCACACATTCAGTAGGTCTTATCGGCAGCGATTTACACAAACAACTGGAATCAAGCATATCATTAGGCCGCACCGGCGTTCCAAGTGACATTGCCAAAGTAGCCACCTTCCTTGCCTCAGACGACGCCGGCTGGATTACCGGCGAGATATTACTTGCATCCGGTGGTCAAAACTAATGCTGCACTCAACATAGCTTACAAAATTTCTCCGATAAACAAGACCGGTGTTAAAGTGCCGGTCTTATTTTATTTAGCACTGTCCAGATAAAAATAAGCGGTCGCAGATACATCATCAGAACGGTAAAAATTCGTCCAGGAATCAGGCTGCGCGGCGTTTTTCAGGCGTACAACCTTATTCTTTTTATACAAAGGCTGCTGGCGGCCGCCAAAGTCGCTGGTAATGGGGATCATAAGCGCACCGGCCTCCTGCAGCGCCATAACGGTAGCGGTGGGTCCGCCGCCAATTTGCTGCAGCGTAACGCGGCAGCTATTTGTAAAGAATATGGGGTCCGGGATGTGGTAGCGGTAAAAGCACCATTGCCGCAGGGAGTCACTGGATACCAGGCAGCCGCTGTACTGGTTGGCAAAAAAGCCCTGTCCCCAGCCAGTGCCAATATAATCTTCTGTACCGGTGCCTACCAGCGTGGGTAATGCCTGGTCGCCATCCAGGAACATTTTCACCTCTCCTTCTCCCCACCACAGCTTACCATATGCAGGGTTGGCGTTTATGCCCACATTCACACCCAGGAACCGGCCCTTGCCCTTAACAGCCGGCAGCAGCTCAAAATCGGTACCCGGCTGGGTGGCAGTATCGCGGTGCCAGTAAGCATGAAAGTACAGGTTACTATCGTCCCATGTTTTTACCAGGCTATAATCCACATCAAAAAAGAAATGGCTCAGTGGCTTGCCGGATCCATTGGTTACTGTAATGCGGGCTGCCTTTTTGAATGGCATTGGTATAAAACAGTTAAAGGAGCGGCCTTCCGGGCTGGCAAACAGCGCATTCTCAAATACCACCGTTCTCCCCAGGCCAACGCCAAAGAAATCGCCCAGCGGTACAGATACAGCGGGTGTACGCTCATTGTCCCAGAACATTTCCAGCTTCAATGCGCGCAGCATTTCCGGTGAGCGGTCTGCAAGCGTGATCCAGATGCGGTGAATGATGCCCGTTTCCTGGATATTCAGCAAAGTAACGGTACCGCCGGCAGCAATAGATTCAAAGGGATGCCCTTTAGCGCCGTTATTGGCTTTGCCGCCTGCACCCTTTACGCCATTCAGGTTTTCAGGACTGCTCCAGCGGGGTGTAAGGTTGCTATCAAACTGGTAATAGGGATGGTTCTGGGCCTGGCTCTGGCTGCATTGCAGCAGGCAGGCTAATATGATGAACAAACAGGATCGCAGCATGTTTAATTACGATTATCAATTACAAATACTATGAAAATTCCTTCAAAACGCATCCTCAAAATGCATCACCTCCATCCCTCCTTCTTCTCCAAATGTAATGGCAATAATATCAAAACGTATAGCCAGCGGCGTAAGCCCGCTTTTTTCCATGAACACTTCTGCAGCGCCTTGTAAATACTGCCGCTTTTTAAAATCCACCTTTTCTTCGGGCCAGCCGAACACACTATTGATCCGCGTTTTCACCTCCACAAATACCAGCTGCCCATCTTTCAGCGCAATCACATCAATCTCTTTCCGCCCCCATTTCCAGTTAATGTGTAAAACAGTATACTGTTGCTGTTGTAAGTAATTTTGTGCGATCTGCTCTCCTTTTTTACCCAGCTCATTATGGGAAGCCATTTTTTCAACTATTTTTGGGATTGGTTTTTATGGTTCATCAATAAATAAATCTACTTAAATGGCTGCAGTTGATAAAAAGTTATTCCGGCTGGATGGGAAAGTACAACATTATGCATGGGGCGGTTTTACCTATATCCCGGAACTATTAGGCATTCCCAAACAGCAGGAGCCCAGCGCGGAATATTGGATGGGCGCGCATCCCAGCGCACCGGCCACCATTCACCTGAACGGGGAAACCACCACGCTGGATCAGCTGATCAAACAATCACCCGCAGCTATTGTGGGCCAGCAGGTATGGGACCGCTTTGGCGAGCTGCCTTACCTGTTTAAGATCCTGGATGTAAAAGACATGCTCTCTATACAGGTGCATCCCACCAAGGCAGAAGCAGAGAAAGGTTTTGCCAGGGAAAATGAAGCAGGCATTCCCCTAAAAGCAGCAAACCGTAATTATAAGGATGCTAACCATAAACCGGAGATCATGGTGGCCTTAAGTGAGTTCTGGCTGCTGCACGGCTTTTTGCCGGAAGCAAAGCTGGCAGCCATCCTGGAAACAGTGCCGGAGTTTGCCTCCCTGAAAGGTGTATTTGAAAAAGACGGCTATTATGGCCTGTATAAAACCGTAATGGAAATGCCGCAGGAGCAGGTGAATAACATGCTGCGCCCGCTGGCCGACCGTATACTGCCTGCTTACCTGGCCGGCCAGCTTGAAAAAAGCAATCCTGCTTTCTGGGCCGGCAGGGCTATAGCCAATGATCCGCAGGGCCTGGAGCGCCTGGACCGTGGTATTTTTTCCATTTACTTCTTCAACATTGTGCAAACCCAGCCCGGCGATGCCGTGTTCCAGGACGCAGGTATCCCGCACGCTTACCTGGAAGGGCAGAACGCAGAGCTGATGGCCAATTCCGATAACGTACTGCGCGGCGGCCTTACGCCCAAACATATTGATGTACAGGAGCTGCTGAAGCACACCCGCTTTGAAGCCGTGCATCCGCACATCATGACCGGCGAAACTGCGGCCGATCCTGCAGAAAAGATCTACCACTCCCCTGCACCCGATTTTGTGGTAAGCAGTATTACCCTGCATCCCGGCGTTACGTATACACATACCAGCAAAGCAGCAGAGATCATGCTGGTGCTGAGCGGCAATACCACCATTGCCGGTTCCGATACGCTGGATCTGCAGAAAGGACAAGCCGTATTTGTATGCAGCGGGGAAACCTATAAAATGACCGGTAACGCTTTGGTATTCAAGGCAACAGTGCCAGTTTCATAATTGGGAATTTTAACGTAAATTCGCATACCGGAAAACGCATCAACTACCACAAATGAAACAAAAGACATCCTTACCAGAAGTACTGCTCATTGTTGGCCTTATCTTAATGGTCGGTTTAAGCCGTTTGATCACCAATGAAATGCAGCTGTGGAACTTTAACGCTATTGGCGCCAGCGCCCTGTTTGGCGGTGTAGTTATCAAAAACAAAAGGCTTGCTTACATTTTACCGCTGGCTACCCTGTTCCTCACAGATATTTGTTTTGAGCTGTTTACCAACATTCAAGGCTTTTATGGTGCACAAATGTTTGTAGTGTATGGCGCCTTTTTGCTCATTACCTGGATAGGTGCCAACCTCCGCAAAGTAAATGCGCTTACCGTGTTCCTGGCCTCCATTGGCAGCGGCGTGTTGTTCTTCCTGATTTCCAATGCCGGTATGTGGGCGCTGGGCGATATGTATCCGCACACTTTCAGCGGGCTGCTTACCTGTTATGCCGCAGCAATCCCCTTCTTCCGGAACGATCTGTTTGGCAGCTTTTTCCTGAACACCATTATGGGCAATGTATTTTATAGCGCGGTACTGTTTGGCGCTTATGCCCTGGTAAAACGGCTGGCTTTCAAACCCCAGCAACAATTAGCTTAAGCAATTAAATAATTGAAATAAAAGAAAAAGAGAAGGTCAAAAGCCTTCTCTTTTTTTATTGCTGTTCGTGATGAACGTAAAGTAAAAACAAAGATTGCTACTCCCATTGTAAGAACCAATAATCCCCATGCTGCACTTTCGTATAGGCGCCTACGCTAACAGGGTGCTTAAACAACGGGCAATCCAGCACCAGGGTATGAAATTCGCCGTTCTCCCCGCATACATCCACCCCCTTGGCTTCCAGCTCTTTTACCAGGTCTTCATCCAGCATCCTGCCCAGAAAGTCCGGGCCTAAATGAGTGTTGCAGGAAACAATCATAGTTTTAATACCGCTTTGCAGCATTTCCATCACCAGCTTAGGGCGCGACTGCTGCCACAGGGGCAATACGGCTTCAATACCAACAGCGGCGCATACTTTCTCCTCCCAGTCGCGGTGAGCCTGCAGGTCAATATCACCAAATACAGCAGCCTTTATATCGTAGATCTCTACCAGCTGCTGCAGTGCTGCAATAAACCGCTCCTCATAACTTTCCCAGCTGGCAGGTACAGTAACCACCACCATGTCCATCATGGATGCCTGCTCCATTAAAAGGGCCTGCGGCAGGCCGTGAGAGCGGGAGATCTGCCCGTTCTCATTCATCATGTTCAGTAATACTACCGGCTGGTAACCTGCTGCCTTTGCCTGCATCATGGCATAACAGCTGTCCTTGCCCCCACTCCAGGAAACGACGCTACGCATTTGTTATAAGATAAGATTCAGGATGTAAGATGATCGACATTACCGGATGAAAATAGGAAAAAATGAAATAGATCTATGCACAAAAAAAGAGGTAAGCAGCTGCTTACCTCTTTCAATATCTGACGATAGTTAATTACGTTTAGTCGTCCAGCTTCAGCACCGCCAGGAAAGCTTCCTGCGGTACTTCCACGCTTCCTATCTGGCGCATGCGTTTCTTACCTTCTTTCTGTTTTTCCAGCAGCTTACGTTTACGGGAAATATCACCACCATAACACTTGGCCGTTACATCCTTACGCATGGCGCTGATGTTCTCACGGGCCACAATCTTGGCGCCAATAGCAGCCTGTATGGCTATCAGGAACTGCTGGCGGGGCAACAGCTCTTTCAGCTTCTCACACAGCTTGCGGCCAAAGTCCTGGGCGCGGCCGCGGTGTATCAATGCGCTCAGCGCATCCACCTTTTCTGCATTCAGCAGAATGTCCATTTTCACAATATCACTATCGCGGTAGCCTATGGGCGAGTAGTCAAATGAAGCATAGCCACGGGTCTGGCTCTTCAGCTTATCGTAAAAGTCAAACACGATCTCCGTTAACGGCATTTCAAAGATCAGCTCTACGCGGGTAGTGGTCAGGTAGCTCTGGTTGATGAGTATACCACGCTTGCCCAGGCACAGCGTCATAATATTGCCTATATATTCCGGTTTGGTGATGATCTGTGCACGGATGAACGGCTCCTCAATGCGTTCCAGCTTGCTGGGGTCGGGCATTTCAGAGGGGTTGTTCACGATCAGCGTTTCGTTGCGGGTGGTATGGGCAATAAAACCCACGTTGGGTACCGTGGTAATCACGGTTTGGTTAAACTCCCTTTCCAGGCGTTCCTGGATAATTTCCATGTGCAGCATGCCCAGGAATCCGCAACGGAAGCCAAAGCCCAGGGCCTGTGAGGTTTCCAGCTCATAGGTAAGGGAGGCATCATTCAGCTGCAGCTTATCCATACAGTCGCGCAGTTCCTCAAAATCATCTGTTTCTACCGGGAAAATACCGGCAAATACCATGGGCTTTACCTCTTCAAAACCACGGATAGCAGTAACACCGGGGTTGGATACCAGGGTGATGGTATCGCCTACCTTCACTTCTTTAGCATTCTTAATGCCGGTAATAATATAGCCTACATCGCCGGTACGCACTTCGCTCTTGGGTTCCAGCCCCAGGCGCAGTATACCTACTTCATCGGCAAAATATTCCTGCCCGGTATTCACGAACTTGATCTTATCGCCTTTTTTAATAACCCCGTTGTATACACGGAAGTAAGCGATGATGCCGCGGAAAGAGTTGAATACACTGTCAAAGATCAGCGCCTGCAGCGGTGCTTCCACATCGCCTTTAGGGGCGGGAATGCGCTGCACAATGGCTTCCAGGATCTCTTCTATGCCAAGGCCGGTTTTGCCGGATGCCAGCAGGATATCCTCGTCCTTACAGCCTATCAGCTCCAGGATCTGGTCCTTCACTTCCGGGATCATGGCGCCATCCATATCTATTTTGTTGATCACCGGAATGATCTCCAGGTCGTTTTCCAGCGCCAGGTACAGGTTAGAGATGGTTTGCGCCTGAATACCCTGTGTAGCATCCACCAGTAGCAGGGCGCCTTCGCAGGCGGCCAGCGCACGGGATACTTCGTAAGAAAAGTCTACGTGACCAGGGGTATCTATCAGGTTAAAAACGTATTGTTCAGCACCCAGGCTGTAGTTCATCTGGATGGCGTGGCTTTTAATGGTAATACCTTTTTCCCGTTCCAGGTCCATGTCGTCCAGCACCTGTGCCTGCATGTCCCTTTCAGAAATGGTTTTGGTGCGCTCCAGTAAACGGTCCGCTAACGTGCTTTTACCGTGGTCAATATGCGCAATAATGCAAAAATTCCGTATGTTCTTCATATGTTCTTTGCTGATACAGAAGTAGGATATAAGCAGTAAGAAGGTAATTTGATGCCGGTTCTTACTTCCTATATCCTACTTCATTAATTCTAACTTCAAGCCACAAAGGTATTTAAATTTTGCCTATATTTTGTGCTAAATCAGCATTATGGATTTACAACAACAATTTGAAGCGGCCGTAGCCAATAGCAAGACTTTATCCGAAAAACCCGGCAATGAGATCCTGCTGCAGCTGTACTCCCTGTACAAGCAGGCTACTGAAGGCGATGTGAATATTCCCCCGCCGGAAAACTTCTTTGATATTGCCGGCAAAGCCAAACATGAAGCCTGGACCGGCCAGAAGGGCAAAACCAAAGATCAGGCTATGGAAGAATACATACAGCTGGTGACTAAGCTAAAAGGATAACAGATGGCCCAACGATCCCTGTACATACTGCTGGCTGGCCTGGCAATGGCCTGCCATGCGCCCCGGGAGGCAGCAAAGCCCCCTTTTTCCACCATCGATTATGTAACGGTAGGTAAAATGATGGATACCATCCGGCCACCCTATATAATTGACGTATCACATGGTGCTAAACGGGTGGTTTTCATAGGTTGCGATCATAACCGTGACACCACCCATGCCCAGTTTGGGAAGATAGCCGATTATTTTAATGCATTGCGTCCCCAGCTGACCTTTAACGAAGGCGGCCAGATACCCGACACCCTGCATTTCAGCACCTTTAATGGGGCCATTACCCGGGATGGGGAAACCGGCGCGCTTAAATACCTGAGCGACCGGGCCGGCATCCGGATGATGAATGGTGACCTGAGCGACAGCCTGGAATTTGCCATTACCCTGCGCAAATACCCGGCAGATCAGCTGCTGTTATATTACCTGATGGAGCGGCTGGTGATTCCCTACCTGAACGGCGCCTATGGCAACGGCTCCTTTGAGGAAATGTACAATAAGGTGATCCTGCACTGGTTTGTAGATGAAGGTTTTCCCGTACCGGAAAACCAACGCAGCTACGCTTATTTTAAACAGCTGTATCAGCGCTATACCGGCCACCCGTTTGAGCTGGCCATGAATGAGCAAATAGAGCTGTTTGATTATATCAATGGCGGCGACTGCCGTTTCTGCGCCATTGGCCGGGCATCTAAAATGGTGAGGGACAGCATTCTGCTGGATAAGATAGACAATGCCCTTAACCATTATGACCGCGTGATGGTGACCTTTGGTCACGGGCATGCCCTTGCACTGTCGCCCGCGCTGCAGCAGGTAGTGAACCGGCATTGACGCTAAAAGCTAAAAGCCAAACGCTGAACGCTTGCCCACGCGAAGAAGGTGGCAAACTATGCAGCGTTAAGCATTCAGCCTTTTTTAACTACCTTTGGAACAGTATGGTACCCGCATTTACAATCAGTGAAAGAACACAACATTACCTGGCGCTGGAAGAACAGTATGGCGCCCACAACTATCATCCCTTGCCGGTAGTGCTGGAACGCGGGGAAGGGGTATTTGTATGGGATGTGGATAACAAACGTTATTACGATTTCCTTTCCGGCTACTCTGCCGTAAACCAGGGGCACTGCCATCCAAAGATCATTGCCACCCTTATAGAACAGGCGCAAAAGCTTACGCTTACCTCCCGCGCCTTTCACAGCGATCTGTTAGGAGAATACGCCGCCTTTATTACCCGTTTCTTCGGATATGATAAAGTGCTGCCCATGAACACCGGTGTAGAAGCCGTGGAAACAGCCCTGAAGCTGTGCCGCCGCTGGGGATACATGGTAAAGGGCATCCCGGAGAACAAAGCAAAGATCATTACCTGCAGCAATAACTTTCATGGCCGTACGCTGAATGTGATCTCCTTCAGCACAGATCCCTCTGCCCGCCAGGGCTTTGGGCCCTATATGCCCGGTTATGAAGTGATCCCGTATAACAATCTGCCTGCGCTGGAAAAAGCCCTGCAGGACCCGCACGTAGCAGGTTTCCTGGTAGAGCCTATACAGGGTGAAGCCGGGGTAATGGTGCCGGATGAAGGTTACCTTACCAAGGCCCGCCAGTATTGTGCTGATGCGAATGTATTATTTATAGCAGATGAGATCCAGACCGGCCTGGCCCGCACCGGCGCCATGCTGTGCTGCGACCTGGAAAACATACGCCCGGATATCCTGATCCTTGGCAAAGCCTTATCAGGCGGCACTTTACCGGTATCTGCCGTGCTGGCGGATGATGAGATCATGCTTACCATTAAACCCGGTGAGCACGGCTCCACTTACGGAGGTAATCCCCTTGGCTGTAAGGTAGCCATCACAGCGCTCACTGTGCTGAAGGAAGAAAAGATGGCGGAGAATGCCGCTGCTATGGGACAGTTGCTGCGCGATGAGCTGGCCGCCCTGCAATCTCCTTACATATCGCTGATCCGCGGTAAAGGATTGCTGAACGCCATTGTGATCAAACATGCTGATCCGGAAGCTGCCTGGGACCTGTGCCTGGCGCTGAAAGAACAGGGCCTGCTGGCTAAGCCCACCCATGGCGATAAGATCCGTTTTGCACCACCACTGCTTATTAATGCAGCCCAGATCCGGGAATGCGTGGGGATGATCGGCCGCAGTCTGGAAACCCTGGGGTAATTACCTGTGTTATTGTCATACACGTTTATACAATGCCAAACAATGAGTACATGCGAATTGATCTCCGCCACATCTAATTCGTAATTGACAATTCGTAATTCCATTTTTCTCTATGCGTGAAAAGGCTGCCATCAGAAGTACCGGCTGGAAAACTGACTTCCTTATCGGGTTCCCGGATGGGTTATTTCTGCTGTTCTTTACTACCCTGCTGATACAGGTATTCCCGGTAGATGTGCAGCAGTTCTATAACATCAACCTCTGGATCTCATTGGGCGGCACGGTGCTGGTAATGGCCACTGCATGGCAGGCTAACCGCGGTGAAAAACATGATGAATCCTCCCTTTCACCGGAAGAAAGAAAAAAACTGGAGCAGCTGGATCTTACAGAAGATACAATCGTACATATCGGTAAAGAAATGGAGCAGGATGCGACCCGCTGGGAACAGATCCTGGAGCAGGAAAAAGTACAGCAGATCCACTGGCATCCTTTGCGGGCCCTGCGCAGCGCCCTGGTTGCAGGGGTGTTTTTCCTTATCGGCGCATTCATTGCTTTCTGGCCTTACCTGGCCAATGAGAACTTTGGCGCAGCTACCCGTGTAAGCACAGGCCTGGTGTTTGCCGGCACCCTTGTATTTGCCTTTATAAAAGCAAAGATCACCGGCCAGCGTGTATTACCGGTAATATTACGTTACCTGCTGTTAACAGCAGGCATCTGGTTAGCAGTGTTTATTGTGAAGCTTGTGATGGAACGTTAGGCTTTTTCTGGATCACCACGCAGAAGAATGCCACTAAAGCCCCTGCCAGTGACAGGTACAGCCCTATTTCCTTATGCGGGCATATTCCCATTTCACAGCGGGCAAATAAGATCATGTTACGGAAGGTCCAGGCAATAAGAAAAGCGGTAATGAACACATTCAAACGCCGCGCCCATGTTCTCTTAAAAAGAAATAACACACCGGCTATTACAGCCACTAAAACATTCAGCTTTCCCGGCTCCCCAAAATTGGAACCGGCCGTATGTACCCCGGTAAATACCAGGTGTTTGCTTTCCACCGTGAGCCAGGGCAGGAAAGCGCTGACAATAATAGTAACAGCAGCGGCTAAACCGATAAGGTTGTTCTTAGACATAAGGACGCAAAGGTAATTATTTAATGTGCAGATGTGCAAATATGCAGGTGTGCAGATGGATGGAGGTGGATTGCATATCTGCATATTTGCACATCTATCCACATCGGTATAATATATGTAGCATAAACCGGCACATTTGGCATATTAGCACATCAGCACATTAAAAATCCCACCATATATGATGCATTTCAAAGCGGTTATCATCGGATCAGGACAAGGCGGCACCCCATTAGCGAAAAAGCTGGCCAAAGCCGGGTGGACCACCGCCCTGGTAGAAAAACGGTTCATAGGCGGCACCTGCATAAACGATGGATGTACTCCCACCAAAGCCATGGTAGCCAGCGCAAAGGCAGCTTATATGGCCGCTAACAGCCAGCAATGGGGCGTTACCGTGAACGGTTATTCCGTGAACATGGAAAGCATTGTAAACCGCAAGAATGAGATTGTGCAGCTGTTCCGCGGCGGCTCTGAAAAAGGACTGTCGCAGGTGGAGAACCTCAGCCTTTTTCATGGGGAAGCTGTTTTTACCGGCCCCAAAGCACTAACCATTAAGCTTAATAGCGGCACCACGGAAGATATTACCGCCGACTATATTTTCCTGGACATTGGCACCACACCGCAAATACCACCGGTACCAGGCCTGGAAGCAGCATCCTGGCTTACCAGCACTACTATACTGGACCTTACTACCCTGCCGGCTCATTTGCTTATAATAGGCGGCAGCTACATAGCCCTGGAATTTGGGCAAATGTTCCGGCGCTTCGGCAGCGAGGTAAGCATTATTGAAAAAGGCGCGCACCTGCTGAACCGGGAAGATGAAGATATCTCCGAAGCAGTGCAAAAAATGCTGGAAGCAGAAGGCATCCGCATTTTCACCAATGCGCAGGTACAACGGATAGATGAGCATAGCCGCGGCATCAGCTGCGCCATTAAAATAGGTGAGCAAATGCATACGCTCGACGGTTCGCACCTGCTGGTGGCTGCCGGCCGCGTACCGCAAACCAAAGCCATACAGCTGGATAAAGCCGGCGTACAAACAGATGACCATGGTTTTATAAAAGTGAACGACAAACTGGAAACCAATGTACCAGGCATTTACGCGCTGGGCGATGTAACAGGAGGTCCGGCATTTACACATATCTCCTATCACGATCATTGGGTGCTGTATAAGAACCTGGTAAAAGGCGCTGACACCTCTACCAAAGACCGGCAGGTACCTTACACTATGTTCACGGATCCACAGCTGGGCCACATTGGCCTCACTGTAAAAGAAGCAAAGCAAAAAGGGCTCGATTTTACCGTATGCAAAATGGAAATGAAGCGGGTAGCCCGCGCCATAGAAACCGGCGACACCCGGGGCTTCATGAAAGCGCTGGTAGAAAAAGGCAGCTATAAGATCTTAGGCGCTACCGTATTCGGATCAGAAGGCGGTGAGCTGATGACCTTATTGCAAATGGCCATGCTGGGCGGCATTACAGCCCTGCAAATGAAGGAGATGATCTTTGCACATCCGCTGTATGCAGAATCATTAAACAACCTTTTCATGCAGCTTGATAATTAAAGCATTGTGGATAACGTACAATGTGGGTAAGTTTTTCCTCATCACAGAAAAGTATTTACGATTTTAGATATACAATTTGCGATGGCCCTCAATCGTAGATCTACGATCGTAAATCTAAAATTTTAACCGGGTTTATGATAAAGCTTGAGCACGTACATAAAACTTTCGCAAACAAACCTGCGGTTACCGATGTTTCCTTTGAAGTGTTGCCCGGAACGTTGCTGGTATTATTAGGTACCAGCGGCAGTGGAAAAACCACTACCCTGCGCATGATAAACCGGCTCATAGAGCCCAGCAGCGGGCAGATCACTGTAAATGGAAAGCTGATACAGGAGCAGTCGGCCGAAGACCTGCGCCGCGGCATTGGATATGTGTTACAGAACAACGGCCTGTTCCCGCATTATACGGTGGCGGAAAATATTGCTGTAGTGCCTAAGCTGTTGCAGTGGGATGAGGCACGTATCCGGGAACGTACGCTTACCTTAATGGAAAAGCTGCATTTGCCACCGGCAGAGTATTCTGATGTATACCCCGCGCAGCTAAGCGGCGGGCAGCAGCAGCGCGTAGGGCTGGCGCGCGCGCTGGCAGCAGATCCGCCGGTGCTGCTGATGGATGAACCTTTCGGCGCCCTGGACCCCGTTACCCGCGCCAGTGTACGCAAAGAGTTTATGGCGCTGGACGAGCTGGAAAACAAAACCATTATTATGGTTACACACGATGTGCAGGAAGCCTTTGAAATGGGTACGCGCATCGGGTTAATGGATGAAGGCCGCTTACAGCAAACAGGCACACCGGAAGAGCTGCTGTTTGCACCTGCAAATGATTTTGTTGCCAACTTTTTCCGCGACCAGCGCCTGTCGCTGGAATTAAAAACGTTAACACTGAACGACATAAAACCGTATTTACCACCGGCTGCGGGATCAGATAATTACCAGCCGCATGTGCTGCCAGGAACCACCTCCTGCTGGGATGCGCTGGAACAGACCATGCATACGGAAGGCGTGCTGTCAGTGGATTTCAGAACAGAAGTATTTACGCTGGACAGCCGCTCCCTGATGACTGCATTGCAGGTGTATAAGCAAAACGCCGCTAATGGAACCACAACAAAGTCTTTTTGATTTTATACAACAGCAGTCGGGCAAGCTGCTGGAACAAACCCTGCAGCATATAGGCCTTACGTTTATATCGCTGCTGATAGCGGTGCTTATTGGCGTGCCCCTGGGCATTCTTATTACCCGTAAAAAAGTGCTGGCAGCGCCCATCCTGGGACTGGCCGGTATTTTACAGACCATTCCCAGCATTGCCCTGCTGGGGTTTATGATCCCCTTGTTAGGCATTGGTGCAAAACCGGCCATAGTAGCGCTTTTCCTGTATGCGCTGCTGCCTATTATCCGCAATACCTATACGGGTATTAAAGAGGTTGATCCCACGGTTACAGATGCCGCTATTGGTATGGGTATGAGCCGCAGGCAGCTGTTATATAAAATTCAGCTGCCACTGGCTATGCCGGTAATGCTGGCCGGCATCCGTACTGCCACTGTTATTAACGTAGGCGTGGCTACCCTGGCGGCTTACATTGCAGCCGGCGGTTTGGGCGAGTTTATTTTTGGGGGCATTGCCCTTAATAATACTAACATGATACTGGCAGGCGCCATTCCGGCAGCCCTGCTGGCAATTTTGTTCGATGGCTTACTGTCGCTTTTGCAGCGTGTGCAGTTACGCAAAGCCCGCAAAGCAGTATATGCGCTGCCCGTAGTCCTCATCCTGCTGTCTTCCTTTTACCTGCTGCCATCGGCCTACGGTACTAAGCTGGTGGCGGGTTTTACACCGGAGTTCATGGGCCGTAAAGATGGTAACCTGGGCTTAAAAAAAGTATACGGCCTTAACATACGTACCGTGGTTATCAGTGACATGATCATGTACAAAGCCGCCTATGAAAAAGAGCTGGATGTGATCAGCGGCAGCAGTACGGATGGCCGCGTAAAAGCCTTTGACCTGGTGGTGCTGGAAGATGATAAGCACATTTTTCCGCCCTATTATGCAGCGCCCATTGTACGCAATGCCACGCTGGAAAAATACCCGGAACTGACACCTGCGCTCAATAAATTGTCTGGTACAATTAATGATAGCATTATGACGGAGCTCAACTACCGGGTTGATTATCTGAAGCAGGACCCGGCCCGTGTGGCAAAGGATTTCCTGGTAGCGCAAAAGCTCTGGTTACCCGCCCGCAACGGTACAAAAGGTACCATCCGTATTGGTTCTAAAATATTTGGGGATGGCTATATACTGGCCAATATGTACAAAATGCTGATAGACGGGTATACCGACCTGCAGGCCGTTACCAAAACCGGCCTGGGAGGTACTAAGATCTGTTTTGATGCACTGCTGAACAGCCAGATAGATATGTACCCCGAATACAGCGGCACCGGGCTGCTGGTAATACTGGCAGCCGGGCAGCAAACGGTTGATTCACTGATAGCGGACAGGCAAAAGGTATACGATTATGTGAGCAACGCCTTTATGCAACGTTACGGGATCCGCTGGTTACCGCCTATTGGTTTCAATAACACCTATGCATTGATGATGCGCCGGCAACAGGCCGCCGCACTTCATATAAAAAGTATATCTGAGCTGAAGGAATATTTAACGGTGAAAGGTAAAGACTAAGGAGGCTGAACAAAGCTTCCCGCTTTACATTTCACTTTTCGTTTTACGCAAACCTGTAATTCATGCACCTGAAAGATAAGTACGGCGTCGTACGCCAGCGATCCGAAACTATTTGTGCACCCCTGAAAACGGAGGATTATGTTGTACAGCCGATAGTGGATGTAAGCCCGCCCAAATGGCACCTGGGCCATACCACCTGGTTCTTTGAAACCTTTTTACTGAAACCTAACGTACCCGATTACACGGAGTTTGATGCGGACTACAATTTTGTGTTCAACAGCTATTATGAATCTGTTGGCGCACGCGTAATACGCACCAACCGCGGTAACCTGAGCCGCCCGGCTGTGGAGGATATTATGCGTTACCGTGAGTACGTGGATAAAGCCATGCTGCATCTACTGGAACATGAGCTGCCGGCCGACCTGCAAGCGCTGGTGGTGCTGGGCCTGAATCATGAGGAGCAGCATCAGGAGCTGCTTTTAACAGACATCAAATATATACTGGGGCATAACCCATTATTCCCCGCATATGATAAGCAACGCAAGCCTGCCGCTGCACCAATGCACGACGGGCCTGAGTGGCTGGCCATGCCGGAAGGCATGTACAGCATTGGCTATGAAGGCAACGGGTTTTGTTTTGATAATGAGCAGCAACGTCATAAAGTGTTCCTGCAACAGTACCAGATCAGCACCGACCTGGTGACCAATGCAGCGTACCTGGATTTTATGGCTGCCGGTGGATATACTGATTTCCGCTACTGGCACGCCGAAGGCTGGGACTGGGTAAAACAGCAGCAGGTAAAGGCCCCGCTGTACTGGCATGAGGTAGATGGCAAGTGGATGAATTATACCTGGCAGGGCTTACAGCCGGTGGACGGTGATGCGCCGGTATGCCACATCAGCTACTACGAAGCCACCGCCTATGCCGCCTGGAAAGGCAAACGCCTGCCCACCGAATTTGAGTGGGAGGCCGCAGCGCCGCAGCTGCAATGGGGTACCCGCTGGGAATGGACGGAAAGCGCCTACCTGCCCTACCCCGGCTTTACAAAAGCCCCCGGCGCCATCGGGGAGTATAATGGCAAATTTATGGTAAGCCAGATGGTGCTGCGCGGCGGTTCAGAAGTAACCCCGCCGGACCACAGCCGCATTACCTACCGTAACTTTTTTCATCCTAACCTGCGCTGGCAGTTCACCGGGATCCGGCTGGCACAGTAATATATCATGACAAATATTCGATTATGCATACCACTGTAATTCACACATTGCCGGCGCCGGGCGTAGCTTTGGAGCCGTTGGAAGTCTTTTACCAGGACGTGGTGCGCGGGCTTACCGCTACCCCCAAATACCTGGATTCCAAGTATTTCTATGATGCAGCCGGCGATAAGCTGTTCCAGCAGATCATGCAATGCAGGGAGTATTACCCCACGGATTGTGAAATGGAAATTATGACGGAGCAGGCAGCACAGATCGCGCAGGCCATTGCCGGCCAAACCACCAGCTTTGACCTGGTGGAGCTGGGCCCCGGCGATGCCACCAAATCCATACATCTGCTGGAGCAATTGCTGCACACCGGCCTGGATTTTACCTACTACCCTATTGATATTTCCACCAACGTAATTAACACGCTGGAAAAAACACTGCCGGAAAAATTACCGGCCCTGCAGATACAGGGACTGAATGGCGAGTATTTTGAAATGGTGCAGCGGGTGGCTGAAATGAGCAACCGCCCCAAGGTGCTGCTGTTCATGGGCGCCAACATCGGCAACTTTACACCTATTATGGCCCGCAAGTTCTGCCGGCAGCTGCGTAGCTGCATGCAGCCCGGCGACCTGCTGATGGTGGGTTTTGATCTGAAAAAGCATCCAAAGATCATCCTGAATGCCTATAACGATGAAGCAGGTATCACCAGCGCCTTTAACCTGAACCTGCTAACCCGCATTAACCGGGAGCTGCAGGCGGATTTTAATACGGATATGTTTGAGCACTACCCGGTATATGATCCCATGACCGGCGCGTGTAAAAGCTACCTGGTAAGCCTGGAAGACCAGGACGTGCATCTTTGTAATGATGTAACTATCCACTTCCAGCAGCATGAGCCTATTTACATGGAAATATCCCAGAAATACAGCCTGGAAGAAACCACGCAAATGGCCCTGCAAACCGGCTTTCAGCCGCTTACCTGTTTTACGGACACCAAAGGGTGGTTTGCAGATTGTATGTGGAAAGTGTAGAAATATGCAAATGTGCACATCAATCCCAGGCTCCGAGCAGCCTTCTCATCACAATAATTTCACCGGTATGGTAGCTGGTATGATCTGCTATGAGCATAGCCTCCCGCAGCAGATTTTGCCCGCTGCCATGCTCAAAAGGCGTGTAAAGGTCTACGCCCGGTTCATCTAATAATTTGAGGAATTCTTTACGTTCCCGGTTCACCTGCGCAATGCTCTCTTTCCAGGCACTGGCATCTTTAGGGGCGTGCTCTTTAGGCCAGTAACCTTCCGGCCAGGGTGGCGACTGGTGTTTAGGATTGCGGGAAAATTCCAGGATATCCCATTGCGTAATGCGGATATGCTCCACCAGCTGCCATACGCTGTAAGGCATATTCTCCGGTACCTCGCCTCTTAATTTGGCCGGCAGCTCTTTTACTGCATCCTCAAACGTAGCATGCGCATGGCCTCCGTTGATCAGCTCTTTCAGCGCTTTTATTATAACATCATTAGCATCTTTCTTCATAATTAAAGTTTAAAGGCTACAGGCTCATTATGCAACAACAAACATGCCTTGCTTAGCTGCATTCAAATATAAAGCGGCCGGTGCTCAATTGAGCACCGGCCGCTTTATTATCAATTATTCATGCTTCATTATTAATTACCTGGCACCCGGCGGGCAGTACTGCCGCAGGTACTGGGTATACAGGTTAGAAAGATGCCGGCGTGTGCCCTCCCCTTCGCTAATGCTGTGCGTGCGGTTAGGGTAAGCCATGAACTGGAATACCTTGTTGTTTTTGATCAGCTCATTCAGCAGCATTTCTGCATTCTGGTAGTGCACGTTATCATCGCCGCTGCCATGTATGTATAACAGGTGCCCCTGCAGGTTCTTAGCATAAGTAATAGGCGATCCTTTTACAAAATCTTCCCGGTTCTCCTGCGGCAGGCCCATATAACGTTCCTGGTAAATGTTGTCATACGTAAGCTGGTTGCCTACGGCAGCAACGGCAATACCGGTTTTGTAGATCTGCGGATACTGGAACAGGAGGTTCAGCGTCATGGAGCCGCCACCGCTCCAGCCCCATACGGCTACGCGGGAAGTATCCATATAAGGGCGCTTCAGCAGCTCGGTAGCAGCCATGGCCTGGTCGCGGGAGTTAATGAGGCCTACCTTGCGGTAAATACATTTACGCCACTCGCTGCCTTTGGGCAAGGGAGTGCCGCGGTTATCCATAGAAACATAGATGTAGCCATCATCCGCCATATCCCCGTTGTACAGCGGATTACGGCCGGCTCCAAATTCATCTTTTGCGGTTGCACCGGCAGGTTCGCCATATACATAGAACACTACCGGGTATTTTTTGGTGGAATCAAAGCTGTTGGGCTTACGCATCCAGCCATCCATGGTTACCCCATCTGCCGTGGTAACGGAGAAAAACTCCACCTGTTTATTGGCAGCAGGCAGCTTGGTTTTGATCTCTGCTGAAAGATTGTTCCCATTGCTTTTATGATCCGGCAGGTGTACAATTTCAGAGTAGGGGTAAAAATAATTGTTGGAGAACTGGTGTATGGCATATTGCCCATCCGGCGATATTTCGTAGGAGTGCGTGCCGGGCTGGTCTTCCGGTGTAACACGCTGTGGCTGGCCTTTTCCATCAAGCGATACTTTGTACAGGTATTGCCGGGTAGCTACTTTGGGCGACGCCAGTATGTAGATCAGCTTATGCGCTTCGTCTACTTTGGGAATGCCGATCACATCATAGTTACCGGGTGTAAGCAGGGTTTCTTTGCCACCCTTCAGCTCAATGCTGTACAGGTGACGCCAGCCGTCTTTTTCACTTACCCATACAAAGGCGCTGCCATTCTTTATCCAGTCCCAGCCTGTAATATCATCATCGTCCCAGCGTGATTTTACGTCTATCCAGGCTTTATCGCTTTCTTCAAACAGCGTTTGTGCCGCACCGGTAGCAGCGTTGCACAAGATCAGCTTACTCTGGTTCTGCTTGCGGTTCAGCTGCTGAAGAATGATCTCGTTCTTACCCGGCACCCATTCCATACGGGGAATGTAGTGCTGCTGCGCATCGCCGGGTACCTGCAGCCAGGTGGTGTTTGCGGTATTAATATCTACCACGCCTACACGGCAGGCAGATGGGCTCTCCCCTGCTTTGGGATACTCTACCGGCACCGTAAAGGAGTAAATAGAGTCCGTATTGTCTATCATCAGGAAGTCGCGGATCTTGGTGGCGTCTATTTGCCAGTAGGCAATGGAGCGGCCATCGGGGCTCCAGCGGAAACCATCGCGGCAGCCAAATTCCTCCTCATAGGCCCAGTCGAACGTACCGTTTATAAAACGGCGGGTGCCATCATTTGTGAGGGGTTTTACCTCACCTGTGGCAAGTTCTTCCACATAAAGGTTATGTTCGCTTACATAGGCTACTTTGGAAGCGTCCGGGGAAAATTTGGCAAACATCAGGGACGATGCCGGCCTTCCCTTTCCTAACTGTTTGAGCTGCTTTGTGTTAATATCCAGCACCCAGTAATCGCCCCGGGTCTGGTAACGCCATACGCGTTTGGAGTTGGTGTAGATCAGTAATTTTTGCTCATCGGCCGAAAAAATAAAATCCTTTATTTCCAGGGGCTGGGCAGCGCCCTGCGGGGTAAGCTGGGTGGCCGGTATGGTTACCTGGGTTTGCCCGTCCTTTAAACCGGTGGCTATAATAGCTGCATTTTCAACACTATATACCGCCTGCCCGTTCCGGCTCCATTTGGTACTCTTTCCCGGTTGGGCCTGTGCGGCCAGCTGCAGCAGGCAGCAGCAAAGCAATAAGCAATAACGTAATGGTTGCATTTGTTCTGGTTATATAAAAACGGCAAGATAATTGTTTTTAGGGCTTATCGAAAATATAAAGGATACCGTACACACCGACTGAACAATATGACGATCCCATTGTAATAGATTAGCCACCATATCGTTATGTGGATAATTTTTCCTGTGGAAAACGTGTTTATATTTTTTTATATAGATTCTTTTCATACATTTAGGAAATAATATATTTAGTAGGCGGACAAGTAACTATCCTTTGAAAAACAATAATTTATGGTTCAGATAAGCTATTCCTATAAAAACCGGGAATTCCTGCAACTTGAAGATGCTCTGTTAAACCAATTAGCCCAGACGGGCAAGACCTTACTTTACGCTTTACTTGAACCTATGCAGGATGCCCTGCTGCGGGAGAATGGAAAGATCCGTATTAACCTGGATCAGCATCCTAAAATAGAGCTGGTAGGTTTTAGCATGAATGTAAAGGAACAAATAGAAATGACCCTGCGGGGCGAAGCGTAATAATGTGCACATGTGCAAAGATGCAGATGTGCACATGAATGACCACAGCATACCTCTACCCTCATTTGCATATCTGCATATTTGCACGTCTGCACATTTCCCAGTTATTCGTACATAAAGAACTGCGTATTTCCACAGCGCTGCTTTCGGAATCTACTGCATTTACAAACTTTGTAAACCTTTTATTTTCCCCCGTTGTTTATACTGTAACGGCCATGCGTAACATAGTGCAAACCGCTGCAGCAGCGGTATTGGTGTCCTGTTTAACCCATAATACCAATAAAATATTTGAGATGGCAAGTTTCAATAAACAATCCGTTACACGGTAACGGATATACGGATTATTGTACCAGAGCACGCAGTTTCTTTTCTATAACGTGAATGAACGTGCCGGTTGTTTTGCCGGCACCAAAGAGCAAATAGACGGAACAGTACCGTATCAGCCGTCCCGGTCGCGGGATGGCTGTTTCATGTTTGGGCAGGAGCTTATTTCTTAAGCCAGTAGAATGTTTGGGAGATCTGTACCAGCGGGGTTTCATTATACTGAAAATCCAGGCTGTTATATTGCAAAGCACTGTCGCTGATGCCGGTGGCTTCGCACAGCAGGGAATCCAGGTGAAAGAACACGGGCGTAACCTCGTCAAATAATAAGCTGTCTAAACGCTTGGTGGCAGCGGTATAATGCAAGGCTACCCTGTCCTGTGTAAAATTAATATAGTCGGCACCGTTATATTGCACTGTATCTATGCGGCTATAAACCGTATCGCCTGCACTTACCGTGTATTGTTTGTGGATGGCTGCTGTATAGAACCATTTCCCGTAAAATGACTTATGAGGTGTGGTGTTATTTTCTTTTTTACATGCACACAGCCCCAGTATCATGATCATCAAAACTTTCCGCATGGTGAAACTGTCAGATTTAAGGTCGCAAAATTAATGAATTACTATTTATTTGCATAAAACGATCTGACAGGCAATTTGTTACAATGTGCAGATGTGCAAATATGCAGATGTGCAAATGGGGGAATACGTTGGGGGCATTCATCTGCAAATCTGCATATTTGCACATCTGCACATCAACCTGGTTTCTTCCCCATCTTGATCTTTACCTTTCCGCCCTTATTTTCGTCCGTGGCGTGCAGGTGAATGACAATGCCCTTTTTCCGGCGCGCCTTTTTTTCTTCTTTGGACAGATCCTCCTCTTTCTTTGGATTCCGCAGGGGTACATCCAGGTAAATATCCGTGCCTGTGGGTATGCCATATACGCCGGTTATGTCCATGTACAGGGCGGTGGAGTTGATCTGCATGGGTGGTATAATGATCTTATTGCCCTGCAGCTGCAGGATATTGGAAAGGTTTTCAAACCGTATGTCGGACAGGTTGCGGTTAAAGAACACGGCAGAGGCGATCCCTTCCAGCGGCTCAAAGTTCAGCAGGGCGCCCTGCCGCAGGTCAAACCCCACGGTGCCGTATATAGAGCGGGGCGTTATTTTGCCATTATCGTACAGGTTACCGGTAATATTCACCTTTGCCGAAAGGTTGCCCTTTAGATTACGGGAGGTAAGGGATTGCATCCCGAAATTATCGAACGCATACCACAACTGATCAATGTGGACATTATTAATGGCGCCATTCAGCTTAAAATGATTGTTATTACCCTGCTGGTGAATGCTGCCGTTTAGCTGCAGGCTGCCACCGGCATGCGACAGGGATATTTGCCGCAGCAGTATATCCGACTGCGTAAGGCTCAGGTCCGCCACCACCTTTTGCGCGTTAAAACGCTGGTAGTTCAGCTGTCCCAGCTGCAGGCGCATATTCACACTACACAGCTCCAGCATTATATTCAGCTGTTTGGCTACGCGGCTGGCCTTTCTTTGCATGGCCGCGGTACTTTGGGCTTTGGTTTTAACAGCAGCGGCCCGTTTGCGGGGCGACAGGAAGAATTTAAACTCGTTCAGGTCCACCTTGGGGCTGGTAATGTTCCAGTCCATCAGGATCTTTTCCGGCGCAGCAAAATACAGGCGTAACAGGTTGCGTATGCTGCCTTCCATAGCCAGCTCACTTTTAGCGGTTTGCATGTGCACATTCATCACATACACATCCTGCCCGTTAAAGGCAATGGTGGCGCTGCAGTTACCTATTTGCAGGTTACGCGGCAGGTATTCCATTGCACCGTTCAGCACTTTAACGGCGCCCTCCATCTGCGGCGCTACGGTATCCTTATCGCCAATGCCCCCTTTATAAAACACATCTGCGCTGGCTGTGCCCTGTGTGAACTGAAAGGTTTCGCCGGTAATATCATTCAGCTCCTGTAAATTAAAATTGGATTTAAAACGCCCGGAAAGCACCGGTTGTGTAAGGTTTACAATGTCAACGGTGTCTGAGCTGAAAGGCAGCCCCCACCATTTGGCCTTGAACTGGTAAAAAGAGATAGATGAATTTTCGTCCGTATATCCCATACCGGGATGACGCTCATTGTTAAAATTTCCGCTAAAGCTGCAATCCGTCCACTCCCCCGCTTTGGTTACCAGCGTATTGTTGGCAGTGTTCCATTTCACCAGCACCCGTGGTGTACCGGGGCGGTTCAGGTAGCCGGAAAGGTGCGCCTCTACATTCATGGGCTTTTGAATATCATAATTCTCCAGCTTGCGCGATATGTTGTCTGCCAGCATAGCTGCAGCGTTGCGGAACAGCACATCTTCCGTAGTAATATTTACAATGAACTGCTGCGTTTTAAAATTAAAGGTGGCGCCAATGTTAAAGGGATGCTTGTCTATCTCAATGCGCTGCGCCGGTATGGAAAGCACCCGATTAGGCCGGTTAAAGTTCAGCTCCAGCGTGGTTTCCAGCGTTTTATTCTTCAAAAAGCTGCCGCGGTCCAGGTTAAAGGCAAAACTATTTATCAGCATACTGGTGCGCAGGTGCAGGCGCCAGTTACCATCATCCGCATCTGCGCTGCCTTCCAGGGAACGGATCTGAATGCTGAACAGCTTATTCTTTTGTTTGTTATCGATCACAAACTGTATGTTGCGCAGCTCCAGGCTGGCTATATCGGCCTCCCGCTCTGTACCGCTCTTAGCCTCTTCGGCGGGTTTATCCCGGCGTTTGAACACACTGGCGTTCGTATAGCCCTCCGAGTTGGTAAAGGAATAAAAAGCGCCGTCTTCCAGGGTTATTTCCCTTACATCCAGATGATCCCTTAACAGGGTAAAGGTATTTACCTTAACGAATATACGCTTTACGGATAACAGCGGGTGCTTATGCTGCGCAAACAGGCTGTCCTGCAGCTCTACATCCTTCAGAGCAAGGGATACATGGGGGAAGCTGCGCAACAAAGAGGGCGATATATCCCCAATGGTAAGCTTGCCATTCAGCCGCTGGTTGGCCTTTTCAATGATCTGTTCCAAAAGCGCTTTCCGGTGCTGCTGTATGTAAAAGGCCAGGGCCAGCCATAGCAGGATCACCAGTCCAAGAAGGACTGCACCGGCTTTGAGGCATATACGTAACCATTTAGGCATTGGGGTGGTTTACATTAAGTTAAGAAAATTTCCAGGCTTTTTACCTGGAATGATATGCCTGTATAAAACCAATAATTATGCCTTTTGGGGAGAGAGGGTTATTTCAGCACATCGAACAAATGCAAAAAGCTATCAAGATAACGGCGGCTGTACAGGATGGATTGCCCGCCGGAGAGTACGATCTCATTCTCCTGTAAATTCAGCTTCATAACGCTGCGTATATTCACCATAAAATTGCGGTGTACGCGTATGAACTGATGCTCCGGCAGGCGTTCCAGCAACAGCTTCAGGGGTTGCTGCACCAGGTATTTTTCCTTGCCTGCCACTATTTTACAGTACTTGCCTTCTACTTCTATGTATAAAATATCATCCAGCATGATCTTGGCCAGCGTATTCCCGTTCTTCACAAAAAAGAAATCGTGTATTAATACTGTGTTCTTTTCTGTGGTAGCGGTGAACTGGCCGGTGTCTGCCCCGGCCGATCTTTCAATGGCCAGCTCCATGGCATACTGCAGCTCCAGCTCATTAAAGGGTTTTAACAGGTAGCTGAACGGCGTGGTAAGGCGTGCGGCTTCAAAGGTGGTGCGGTCTGCTGCGCTGGTAAGGAAAATGAAAGGCTTTTGCATATCCCCGCTTTCATTGATCTGCGTGGCAAAGGTAATGCCGTCCCTTTTGCCATGCAGGTATACGTCAATGATCACCAGGTCAGGCGGCTGGGTGTAGAACAGCTTCAGGGCTTCCGGCAGGGTGCCTGCAATACCGGTAATTTCATAGTCCTGTTCCAGCAGCATATCCTGCAACAGGGCGGCCTGCTGCGGGTCATCTTCCACGATCATGATCTTTACGGGTTGCATAGCTTATCCTTTTGCCGGTAAAATAATGGTAACGGTAGTGCCTTTTCCCTGCTCGCTGCTAATACTCAGGCGGCCGTTGTTCTTTTCCGTCATGGTTTTGCACAGCCACAAACCTAAGCCGGTGCTTTCATAACCATGCGTATCCTGCTGCACTCTTTTTTTGTTGGGATCAAACAGCGCTTCCAACGTTTCACTGCTCATACCCAGGCCCGTATCAATGATCTTGATATGGCACTCGTCCTGCTGCAAACAGGCGGAGATGGTAATATAACCACCCACGGGTGTGAACTTAATGGCATTATCCATGATATTGCGCACAATGATCTTAAAAGAGTGAAGATCTGCCATAAAGATAATCTCTTCAGGGATCACTTGTTTGATCACAATGTTCTTATCTGCTGCCAGGGGCGTTACATCATGGCAAACCAGGCCCACTACGGTGCGCAGGTGCAGCTCTTCGGGGCGGAAGAACAGCTGGTCTGTCTGGCTAAGGGCCCAGTGCAGCAGGTTATCCATCAGGATGTAGGTGCTGCCGGCAATTTTTTCATTACTGGCAGCCAGCGCAGCGGCTTCCGTAATTTCCTGCTTCCAGATGGCTTTTTTCAGCTTGGCTAGGTTGTTCTTAAGACGGTATACGGGCGAGCGCAGGTCATGCGCTACAATGGAGAATAAACGGTCTTTGGTTTGGTTTAAAATATTCAGCGCTTCTTTTTGCTGGGTGATGATACGCTTACTGCGTTTTTGCTGCCGGTAAGCAAACCAGATGGCGGTTCCCAGCAGCAGCAGCGCCAGGGCAGCCAGTAACAGGCTGTTACGCTGCCAGCCCAGTACATAAATAGTATGTTCCCGCTGCTGTAATGCCAGCTTCCTCTCCTGCCGGGCAAGCTCCCACACATGATCGCGGTTCCAGATGCTGTCCTGCAGCTCTTCATAGTGCTTACGGTAGTCTAACGCCAACGCATATCTTTTCCTGTTCTCTTCCACGGCAGCCATATTCCTGTAGGCATTGCGCGGCACTTCCGGGTTATTGGAATGTTTGGCGTATTCAAGTCCTTTTTCAAACAGGGGTATCGCCTTATCATCCAGGTACTGTGTATAATACAGGTTAGCCAGGTCCATATAGGAAATGGCCAGGCCGGTGGTATCCTGCACCTGCTCTTCCAGGCGCAGGCTGCGGTTAAAATATTCTTCTGCGGGCGGGTATTGTTTCAGGTAAAAATAGGCCAGCGCCTTGTTGTGATACAGGGTTTTAAGGGCATACACATCTGACCTGGGGCCAAAAACCTGCTCCCAGGTGCTCAGTATCTTCAGCGCGTCCTCATTCTGCCCCTGCTCAAGGTAAATTTCTCCCAGGTGGGCGTAACTATTGGCCAGCAGCACAGTATCCAGTCCTTTCAGGTGAATCACCTCCTGGTAGGTACGCAATGCTTCGGCATACAATTGTTTACTGTACTGGATCTTGGCTTTGAGGAAAAGCGCCGGCGGAAATAGCGGGTGCTTTACATCATTATCAATACCGTTCATGGTATTAATAATGTACGTATAGGCGGCATCGGGGTCATTATCGGCCCAGGCCACATGGCTGTTATGGTAATTGATCTGGTAAGACGATCCGTACTGGCCGGACATGATCATCCGTGCAGTATCTGCAGCGTGTTCACGGCATATATAGCAGTGCTGCTGCAGCTCATGATACCACGGGCCGTGGACCGGTGGCTGAGCTGCAGCAGCAGTTAAAAAAAAAGCGCGGTAATTACCAATATCGTTCTCATCCTGGTTTTCATCTAATGGTTAGCAGATCGGGCCGGCTTTTCCAAGCCTGCATTAGTCTTCAGCTGTAGTGGATCTTTTTACTGTAGTTACCGTACCTCTGGGTGTTTCAGGCGTTTCAGGTCCTCCGGGATTTCCTTCGCCCACGTAATTATATAATACCAGCACAGCCTGCGCTTCCGGGCTGGTGCCGTTCAGCTGGTATTTCACTTCAATATTCCAGAGGGAGTAGCTATGATGCGCACCAATATCCCAGGGTTCAATGTCCAGGTACACATAACGTGCATCCAGCTCATTTGCATCTGTATCTATAGGCGCAATGAAGCTAATATCTTCATCCAGTATGGGTTTTTCCAGGTTGTCAGGCAAGTATGTGCTGATAGACAGCTTATAGATCTTTTCTGTTTCGCTCACGGTTATCGCTGCAACCAGCGGTTCCAGGGAAAAAGGTTTTGCAAGGCCGCGAACCGTGCGTTTAGTGTGTGTGTCCAGGATTACTACATCTGAAGAAACTGTCATAGGGAAGGCGAATTTTAGGTGAAGAAAAGGTAAGTTCAAGGGCAGCAAAGATAATCTTTATATCCATTTTTTATTGTCCATAATAGTAATACTTTTTACACTTATACCTCCGGCCGTACCATTTATGCCTTTCAATACACCACTGCTGCCATTGTATTCCAGCGCCGTTATTACCTGCCGTACTTTTGGTATTGTAAGGCACGCACAACTACACACCACTAATCAGATCCGGCAAAACGTTCAGGACTATGACAAACATCTGGCTCAATCTTATTAACAATTCGAGTGACCGTAACAATGATGGCATTGTGATCTTCCAGAAAAATGAAGCTACTGCTACCGAAACACCGGTAGCCTGGCGGGTGATCCATAATTTGGGGTCCGGATGGAGCCATCCCTTTACCTATCCCGTGGCAGTGGCGGTTGCGGCCAGTGATGGCCAGGGCAACTACAGCCTGCAGCTGCCAGCTGCTACCGGGCAACAATACCAGCTGGTTACAACAGATAGTGGCGATGTGCTTGAACACAGCGGGCCTGCTGCCAACGAGGAAGAGATCATTATATACAATGCCCTGGCAACCGGTATCATTAACGTACATGTGTACCGGGATGGAAAATTGCTTGCCCTGAAAAAGAATGTGGAGCCGGGACAACCGGCAGTATTCCAATTTAAGCCGACCCTTTGGATAGGCGTTGCACACGCAGTAACCGAAGGAGCATTGATCGACAGCGCTTTTACTTCACAGGTGCATACACAGCTCTCTCTATCTGGCATTAGCAGTGCGGACATTATTATGACCGGTGGGGGATTGGGCCCCGACACGACGCCGGTTTCGTTTTCTCTGCAAAATGTCAGATATGCGTGACCGTAACCCCGCCCCGGGAACCTTTCCCTCTGTCCCGGGGTTTCTTTTTTAATCATTTAGTTTTTAATATATATGGTTTATCCTACACAACTACCATCCATGCCGTTTGGCATACCGCCAGGCGCTGTGATGGCCTTTTCCGGGAAGATAGCTGATCCTGATGCAGATGGCCCGGCCGAATTTGAAACGCTGATTGAAACGTATGGCTGGATGGTGTGCGACGGCCGCCCTTTGCATGCCGAGGACTACCCGCTGTTATACCAGGTAATAGGCCCGCAATACAATAAAGGCCTGGAGCCGGAAGGCGTATTCCGCTTGCCGGATTACCGGGGTTACATACTCTGCATGACCGATATGAACAGTGGCAACGATCCGGAAGCCAAGGCCCGCCAACGGGCCAATGGCCGCCCGGGCAGCGATGTGGGCACCATTCAGCAACCGGTAGGCTTAGCGTCTTTGCGCAATGGTATCACTACACATCCGGGGAATGTGTATGTCTATTACATCATTAAATTCATCTAATTTCTGTTCCTTTTTGCTTTTTTTCTGTTCCTTTTTGCTTCCCCAAAAAGGAACCAAAAAGGGGCCCGCAACCGGTTACCGCCCGGTTGCGGAGCAGGTACCCTGATGATGCTTTTCTTCTACTGTGGTGCCGGGCTTTTGAACCCTGATAGGGTCTTTGCCTTGCATTGGTAATTACCGGAATTATCAATGGGTCTTCAACCGCTGCATCCCATTGGTAATTCGTAATTAATAATTCACAATTCTCTAAAAATTGGCTTTTCGCAGTACACAATTCGTAATTCGTAATTGATAATTCGTAACAGAACCGGATATGTCCTTTGTAACCTACAACGGCGTAAAACAAACAACCGTGAACAGCTGCGGCGCTTTTTCACTGGCAGCTGCCTTCAGCCACTTTGGGCTGGCACAAATGCCGTATGTGCTGGATACCGCTAACCTTTCCCAGGGGTATACCCTCCCGGGGCCAGAGGCCTTTGCACAACGCATTTACCAGATCACCGGCAACCTTTCACTGGATATTATGCAACGCACGGCTACTTACCGGTATGGCAACCCGGTGAGTGATTTCAATTCATTCTCGTCCTTAACCTACGTGGCTAATTTGTTTGGAATGGAGATGCAACGGTTACGGGTACACTATAATGAAAATGCGGAGAGTGCGCTGAACCTGCTGCAGGTAAGCAATTACAGCAGGTCTGGCAAAACAGCCAACTTATTACAAACAGAGATTGACCTGATCACCGGCCCGGCTTATGCCAACGTCACTGGCCCGGCCGGTTATACACAGCTTCCCTTGTTAAATGCCGTGCACCTACTGGTGGTAGACCAGTTTATGCACTCTGTTGTGATCAACGCCCATGAATGTTATGACCCTGCTACCGGGTATGTGGGGCCTTACAGCACCAATGCTATTACGTCCCTGACCCCGCTTACGCAAATAACTTACCGGCACCAGGGCATGACCTGCCACATGGCTTTCAGCGGGCTTTGGCTACAAATGAATTGAGCACTACAACTGGTCTACACAACGCGCTGTTGATGCACGGCGTAATAGGCGGCTCCCCAAAGGGCCGCCTTATCATTGCTGATAACATGGATGGGAACAGCCGCCAGCAGCTCTATGAGCCGGTCGCCCTGCAGGTAGTGATGGTAAAAGGTATTATCCTGCAATAAAGGGGTAATACGGGGCGGAATACCGCCGCCCAGGAACAAACCGCCGGTGGCTTTCATTTTAAATACCAGGTTGGCGGCTTCCCGCGCCAGGTAACGTACAAACAGCTCCATCGTTTTTATGCACACGGAAACTTTCTGCTCTATGGCCTGGCTGCTGATCACTGCTGCAGGATCTTTTTTCAGCAGGTCTTCTTCCAGCCAGTCCGGTACATGCATATGGCGTATATCACGCAGGAATTTAAAGGTATCATAAATACCGGGGCCGGATACCAGGCGTTCCCAGCTTACGATCTGGTACTTTTCCTGCAAATATTGCAAGAGCTCCATATCCAGCTCATTACGCGGCGCAAAATCACAGTGCCCGCCTTCTGTGGCAAAGGGGGTATACAGCTCGCCGTCCCAGAACAGCCCGGCCTCTCCCAGCCCGGTACCCGGGGCTATAATGGCCATGTTACCACCGTTATCGCCTGCGCCGCTGTGCAGTGTAAGCAGGCTCTCGTTCTGCAGGGTGGCCAGCCCGTAGGCGGTAGCTTCCAGGTCGTTGATCAGGGAGGTTTCCGCTATGCCGGTGGCATGCTGAATATCGCTTACATTCAGCTCGCGGGAAAGATTGGTGAGCTCCACTCTCCCTTTGATCACCGGCCCTGCAACGCCAATGCATATACGCTGCGGTTCCCGGCCGGCCTGTTTGCCAATAAATCCTTTTACAACATCAGGGAAAGAAGTATACTCGCGGGAGGCAAACACCTGCTCATCCAGCACCTGCAGCCTGCCTTCGGAAGCCTCAAAAAGCGCCAGCCTGGTTTTGGTGCCGCCCAGGTCGCCGGCCAGCACGTGCAATGGCGCGTTGCCCAACTGGCGGGTCATACGTGCAAAACGTGGCAGGAACTGTTGAACATTGGTGGTTTGCATGTTATAAAAATACGGGAAAAATGCGGAACGCAGAATGCGGAATGCTTAACGCCAAATACTTAATGCTGATCACAATATATTAAAACCGGATGTGAATTATGAATGATTGGCATTCGACAATTATTGATCGAACCTCCCAGCCCATCAGCGTTTAGCCTTCCGCATTCAGCATCCGGCGTTTCTGGAACAGCTTTTGATACTAAATGAACAATTTAACTAGCACGGACGTAAAGTATTTATAATTAGCTGCATGGAAAGACATACGTACCAGACCGGGATAATCGGGAATTGCGCCTACATAGCACATATTCACCGGAATACTAATGTAGAATGGCTTTGCTGGCCGCGAATGGACAGCACCTTTATATTCGGCGGCATGCTGGATAAAGACAAGGGCGGCCAGTTCTCCATTCTGCCCGAAGGGGAATACACCTCCCGCCAGTATTACATGGAAAATACCAATGTGCTGTGTACGGAGATCACCTGCAACAATGGTAAATACCTGATCACTGACGTAGCGCCCCGCTTTTTCCAGTACGAACGTTACTTTAAACCCTTAACACTGGTACGTAAAATAGAGCCGCTGGAGGGCAACCCGCGTATATGCGTAAGATGTAAACCGGTAACCGATTACGGCGCACAGCCCCTGCACCCGCAGCCGGGCAGCAATCACGTAGAATTTTTAGGCGCCGGCGAACGCCTGCGCCTTACCACCAATATTCCTGTTAACTATTTGCTGGATGAGCAGCATTTTGTGCTGAATGATACGCGCTACCTGCTGCTAAGCTATGGCAACCCGCTGGAAGCGCCGCTGGTAAGCACTGCCGAATCGTTCCTACGGGAAACGGTCAGCTACTGGCGCACCTGGATCAAACATTCCAACATCGCCAATTTTTACCAGCCGTACGTGATCCGCTCGGCCCTTACCCTTAAGATCCACCAGTATGAGGATACCGGCGCTATCATTGCCGCCAGCACCACCAGCCTGCCGGAGTTTCCCAACAGCGGCCGTAACTGGGATTACCGGTACTGCTGGCTGCGGGATACCTATTACGTAATTACCGCCTTAAACCATATTGGCCACTTTGAGGAAATGGAACGTTATTTTAACTATGTAACGGATATTTCCCTTTCCGGCGATTACCGCTATCAGCCGCTGTACGGCATCACCGGGCAAAAGCTGCTCACAGAACAGATCCTGCCGGAGCTTTCCGGCTATATGGGCAACCAGCCCGTGCGCATAGGCAACCAGGCCTATGAGCATATACAGAATGATATTTACGGGCAGGTGCTTATTTCCATGCTGCCGCTGTATACAGATCACCGTTTTATTTTCTCTGAAAGAAAAGATTCTGCCTGGTGGATAGAATACCTGCTGGGAAAAATAGAGCGTACCATTGATGAAAAAGATGCCGGCATATGGGAGTTCAGGAATATGGCCAACACCCACTGTTACTCTAACCTGTTCCAGTGGACGGGCTGCTGCGCAGCGGAAAAAATGGCCCGCACCATTGGCCATCAGCAGCTGGTAGAAAAGGCTATTGCCCTGAAGCAGCGTGCTGCCGCGCATATTGAGAACTGTTATGATCCGGTGCGTAAAGTATATGCCCACGCTGTAGGCAGCAAACACCTGGATGCCAGTACCCTGCAGCTGATCATGATGAACTACCTGGATCCATCTTCCCAAAAAGCAAAAGACCATCTGGAAGGACTGGAAAGAGAACTAAAAACACCGCAGGGATTATTTTACCGTTACCTGCATGCAGATGATTTTGGCAAGCCCAAAACCACTTTCCTGGTATGCGCCTTCTGGTACGTGGAAGCGCTGGCCTGCGTGGGCCGGCTGGATGATGCGATCCGTGAGTTTGAGAACCTGCTGCAATACTCCAACCACCTGCTGCTGTTCAGCGAAGATGTGGATGAAGATAACGGCAGCCAGTGGGGTAATTTCCCCCAGGCGTATAGCCATGTGGGTTTGATGAATGCAGCGTACAGGATTGCGATGAAGCTGGATGTGCCGATATTTCTGTAGCAGTCCATGGTCCATAGCATACTTCAATTTGACAATTACTGCGAGAAAATAAAAATGGCCTATGCATGTATATACACTATATACGTGCATAGGCCATCGACTATGGACTATGGACCATCGACCCATTTACACCAATGTGGCCAAAAACTGCCTTACCTCATGAAAGTTGCGCAGGTAGTAGCGCGCAGCAGATACCTGGCTGCCTACTTTAATGGAAATGGTATCTTCCGGCAAGGCTTTGAAAATATCTTCGTCGGTATGATCATCGCCAATAGCCATTACAAAATCATAGTGGCGGTCCTGCAGCCAGTTAATGGCAGCGCGGCCTTTATTGATCTCAACATTCTTTACCTCAATTACTTTATCGCCGGGCAAAACCTGCAGCCCTTTATCGTTGGTATAATAACGTAAGGTGTTGGTTAGCTCATTGGCGCGCAGCTCTCCCAAACCCTCTTCCACCTTACGGTAGTGCCACACCAGGGAATAGCTTTTCTCTTCAATAAAAGCACCGGGCGTACGGTCCGTATAAGTGTCCAGAGTTGTGTAAATATCCTGTTTCCACTGGTCTGTTAACCCCGGGATCTTTTTCCAGCGTGCCCCCTGCTTCTTGGTCCAGGCGCCATGTTCGGCGATGAGGTCCATATTCATATTGCCCAGCCACTCTGATAAGGTTTCATGTTTGCGGCCGCTGATCATGATCACCTCATTACGCGGATCGGCGGTTAATTGCTGTAATAGCTTATACAGTTCCTGGTCCGGTGAGGCCAGGTCAATGTTCACATTAAATCCTACCAGGGTGCCGTCATAATCTAAAAATATAGCGCGCTTTTCGGCTTTCCTGTATTGTTGCTGTACCTGATGCTGCATATCGGGGCTCAGGCGGCGTGCCAGCATGGATTGCTGGATCTGTTTTACTTCCTGTAAACGTGTCATAAAAAGTTTTACCCAGTGTGCAATATTAAATTTGGCTACTACCTGCCGCATTTGTTTCATACGGCGGTATTGTTCCGGCTTAGGCATTACCAGCGCTTCTTCTATAGCCCGGGTAATGGCGCCTATGTTATTGGGATTTACGATCAGCGCATCAATTAATTCGCGGGATGCGCCGGCCATTTCACTTAAGATCAAAACACCGTCATTATTAGTGCGGCTGGCCACATACTCCTTACTTACCAGGTTCATGCCATCCCGCATGGGCGTTACCAGGCCAATGTCGGCAAAGTGGTATAAAGCAGATAATGTTTCAATAGGAAACGAGCGGTAAAAATAATGCACGGGGTGCCAGTTAATAGTGCGGAAACGTGCATTAATGCCGCCTACCAGCTTATCTATTTCATCGCGCAGGTCTTTATACTGCGGTACATTATCCCGCGAGGGCACCACGATCATATACAGCACTATTTTTTCGGTATACTCAGGATGGAGCTGCAGGAACAGCTCATAGGCCTGCAGGCGCTGCAGAATACCTTTGCTGTAATCCAGCCTGTCAATAGACAGGATCATTTTTATATCATTGAAATTATCTTTCAGCTGTTTCACCTGGTCCTGCACATCCGGGTTATTAACCATAGAACCGTACCGCTCATAATCAATACCCATAGGGAATGGCTCTGCAATCACGGCGCGGTCATTCACCATTAATACGTTGGATGATGCATTGATAGGCAGTAAACGGGTTACGGCATTAATGAAATGACGGCTGTCGTCAAAAGTATGAAAGCCCAGCAGATCCGCGCCCAGCATACCATCCAGCAATTCTGCACGCCAGGGCAGCAGGCGGAAAAGCTCAAAGGACGGGAATGGAATGTGCAGGAAAAAACCGATGGAAATATCCGGCAGCGCAGCGCGTATCATGCCGGGTAATAATAACAGCTGGTAATCATGGATCCAAATAATATCGCCCGGTTCTGCGGTTTCCAGTATTACATCCCGGAACTTTTCATTTACCCGGTAATAACAATCCCAGTATGATTGTTCATAGCGTGCATAGGTGGCCATGTAATGGAATACAGGCCATAAGGTTTCATTGGAAAATCCTTCGTAATAATTATTGATCTCATCCTGTGTTAAATATACCGGCTTCAGGTTCATGGCAGCCAGCTCCCGCTGAATACGGTGCTGGTCTTTCTCTTCTGTTACTTCCAGTCCGGGCCAGCCGATCCATACATTATGTCCGTCCCTGTAAATGGACCCCAAACCGGTAGCCAATCCTCCTTCACTGGGAGCCAATACATATTCTCCATCTTTTTCTGTTGTTCTTACGGGCAATCTGTTTGATACAATAATGGTCTTACTCATAGTACGTTAAATGTCGTTTGTCTAACAAAATCTGTTCCTTGCTAAAAAAATATTTATCCTGCAGGAATCACCTGCCGGCAATTATGCGTTTGCATTAAATTTTTTTGTTCAAACCTCCCAACCGGCTGCTATGATTGGCGTTCCCCTGGGCCAAGGCGGATAATGGATTATACTGATATGTACGTAAGCAGCACGCAGCGGCCCGCAAAATAGCAATAATTTAAAATATAGCCGTATCCGTTAGTTATGATCATTTATCATATTCCTTTCATTAGTAATAGGTTTGCGTAGAGAACGCTGCATTTTTAGCTGAGCATGAGGATAATATCCCCAATTTCTGCCGGGGCTGCTTACAGGTGTATTAGCGGGTTAATATATGCTGGTACCTTTTTTGTGGGAAATATTAGATCAAAATTAATATAAGATGGAAAAACGGAAACTGGGCAGGTCTGAGCTCACAGTGGCTCCACTAGCATTTGGCGGTAATGTATTTGGGTGGACTATCGATGAACCTAATTCTTTTAAATTGCTGGATGCATTTACCGGTGCAGGCTTTAACCTGATAGATACGGCAGATGTATATTCCAAATGGGTAAGCGGCAATAAAGGCGGTGAATCGGAAACTATTATTGGTAACTGGTTAAAACAAAGTGGTAAACGGGAGCAGGTGATCATAGCTACTAAAGTGGGCGGTGAAATGGGGCCGCAGCAGAAAGGCACCTCCAAAGCATATATTACCAAAGCAGTGGAGGATTCCCTGCGCCGTTTGCAAACAGATTATATAGATCTTTACCAAACACATTTTGATGAAGAAGCCACGCCGGTAGAAGAAACGCTGGCTACCTATGCGGAGCTGATAAAAGCCGGCAAAGTGCGCGTGATAGGCACTTCCAACATGAGCCCCGAAAGGCTCACCTTATCCCTGCACAACAGTGAAGACTATGGTTACCCACGTTATGAAACCCTGCAGCCGGAGTACAACCTGTACGACCGTCAGAAATTTGAAACCTCGTATATGCCTATTTGCGAGGAACATGGTTTAAGCGTAATACCTTACTACGCGCTGGCCAGCGGTTTCCTGAGCGGTAAATACCGTTCCAAAGCAGATGTTTCCAAAAGCCCGCGCGGGCAAAAAGCGCAGAGCTATCTGAATGATCGAGGAATGAAGATCCTGGCTGCTTTGGATGAAGTAGCTGCGCGTTATAAAACCAATCCTGCCAGCGTGGCTATTGCCTGGCTGGCGCAGCGCCCGTGTATTGCAGCACCTATTGCCAGCGCTACCAGTGTGGAACAATTAGAAGAACTGATGATGGCTTCCAAACTGGGACTGGACCAGGCAGCGATGGAGCAGCTGAATGAGGCGAGCGCGTTTTAATTAATAATGAATAATTAAGCATTATTCCATCGTAATAATTGTCTTGCCGGTAGCATGTCCGGCGCGGCTTTGCGCAATGGCAGCGGCTACTTCCTGTAACGTGATGGCGTTGCCAACAGGCACCTGCAGCTTACCGTCATCAATCAATTGAGTAAGCTGATCCAACGATGTGAGATTACCTTTTGTTTCAAAATTACCGCCGCGTAAATCCCGCTCTTTCAGCAAAGCATCATCTGCTACAAAAGCTGTGGTAAGTGCCACGCCTCCATACTTTACCAGCGCTGTGTTTGCGGCAAAAGCATCTTTTTTACTCATCAGGTCTATCAGGCCATCAATACCATCCGGGTAGGTTTGTTTTACCAGTTGTTCAATGGAGCCTGTTTTGTAATTAACAGTGGTAACGGCGCCCAGTTGCAGCATGCGTTCTGCAGCGGCCTCGTTACTTACCGTGGCAATTACCTGTATACCCTGCAGGGCAGCCAGCTGCGTGGCAAAAGAGCCCACGCCGCCTGTAGCGCCTATTATCAACAGTGTTTGTCCTCTTTTTAAGCCGGCGGCCTCCAACAGCTGCAATGCAGTCATGCCGGCATTGGGCGCAGCAGCAGCTACGGTAAGGTCAATAGACTTTGGCGCTATGCTAATGGCATTGTTCTCCGGCACAATTGCATACTCCGCATACGCCCCTTCACCAATAGGGCTGTGTATGAATTGCCCGTACACCTTATCCCCTTCCTTAAAACGGGTAACGCCCTCTCCTACGGCTACTACAGTGCCTGCGCCTTCTACGCCCATGATCAGCGGGAACTGGTGCGGCATGTGCCCATCCATTATACCATCTACCATTTTCCAGTCAAAGGGGTTCATACCGGCAGCGGCTACACGTATTAATATCATACCCGCCCGTAACTCAGGCTGGGGTAATTCCATTACCTGTGGTATATCGTGGAATTTCAAAACAGCAACGGCTTTCATACAATTAAAATTTTTGAGTGACTAAAGATAGTTACTTTTATACTATGCAGATAGCGCCGCCTGCTATATTAACGTCACTGGTAAAACATTTCCTGGTACTGGAAAATGATAGTCCTGCCCCGCAGCATCACCGCCTTTCGCCGGATGGGCATGCGGGTATGGTGTTCTATTACAAAGCGCGGTTCTCTGCTTTCTCCAATACCGGGCCGGTACATCCGCGCAGTTTTGTGTACGGACAGATCAGCCAGTTCCATGACCTGGCTTCCGGCGGTGCCATTGGTATGCTGGTAGTGGTGTTGCAGCCTTATGCCCTGCAAACCTTAACAGGTGTGCCCGCGCATACTTTTACCGACCAGCTCATTAGCCTGCCGGATATTTTTGGCGCGGCCGGCCAGCAGCTGGAAGAAAGCATAGTGCTGGCTGAAAATGATCGGCAACGTTTGCAGCTCGTTCAACATTTCCTTATTCATAAATTGCAGCAGCACCCTGCGGCCGGCCGGCAGTTAACCGCCGCCATGGCGCATATACAGCAACAGCATGGCCTTATGCAGGTGGGGCAGCTCACCCAAACCCTGCACATTTCGGAAAGGCAGCTGGAGCGGCAGTTCCGCGCGCATGTGGGCTTAACCCCCAAACAATTCCTGCGCACCATGCGCTTTCAGTATTTATTAAAATGCATACAACAGGCACCGGAGGCCTCTCTTACGCAGCTCGCTTATGAAACCGGTTATTATGACCAGGCGCATTTTATACATGAATTTAAGCAGCTGGCAGGCATTACCCCTACGCAATACCTTACCCAAACCCGTTTGCTGGCCATTAATTTTATGCAGCTGCCCGCTTAATGTCGGGTTTTTACAATTCCACTTCCGGGGACCGCACTACCTTGCCATGGTAAATAACTGCACATGTTACCTTTAAAAATTGCTACTGCACAATTTGAGCACCGCAGCGGTGACAAAACCTATAACCTGCAGATCATTCGCCGGCTGGCCTTACAGGCCGCGCAGGCAGGCGCGCAGGCGATTGCTTTCCATGAATGTTCTGTTACGGGCTACACCTTTGCCCGGCATTTATCAAAAGAGCAAATGCTGGAGCTGGCCGAGCATATTCCGGATGGCCCCAGCATACAAGCCTTAACAACTATTGCCGCGGAAACCGGCATTACCCTGCTGGCCGGTTTGTTTGAAAAAGATGCTAGCGGCGGCTTGTACAAAGCCTATGTATGTGTGGATAAGAACGGGCTGGTGGCCAAATACCGGAAGCTGCACCCCTTTATTAATCCGCACCTTACACCTGGCGACCAATACGTAGTGTTTGAGCTCTTTGGCTGGAAGTGCGGGATCCTGATCTGCTACGATAATAATATCATTGAAAATGTACGCGCCACTACCCTGCTGGGCGCGGATATTATTTTCATGCCGCATGTTACGATGTGCACACCCTCAACCCGGCCAGGGGCAGGTTTTGTGGATCCGAAGCTCTGGGATAACCGCGTAGCGGATCCTACCTCTTTACGGCTGGAATTTGATGGCATGAAGGGGCGCAGCTGGCTCATGAAATGGCTGCCTGCCCGCGCTTATGATAACGGTATTTATGTAGTGTTCTCTAATCCTATCGGGATGGATGATGATCAGCTGAAGAACGGCTGCTCCATGATCCTGGATCCGTTTGGAGATATAATTGCAGAATGCCGTGCGCTGGATAACGATATAAGCATTGCTACCTGCACGGTGGAGAAATTACAGCAATCCGGCGGATACCGCTACCGGCAGGCCCGCAGGCCGGAGCTGTATGCAGCCATTATAGGGCAGGCGCATACTGCCGAGCAGAAAGTGGTATGGATGTAATTCAGGGCCGTAATAATTTGTAAACGCCGGCTATTAAAAAAACAGAGCCCAGCATCAGCATGCCTAATGGCAGGTATAATGCAATCCCTTCGGGCTTGATGATGAAATTTTTTGGATCCCGTGGACTATACACCACCGTTACTGTTTGTCCTTTTTTTAAGGAAACAGGAAAGGTGCTGGTGTAATAAGGTTCTGTGATCCATACGTTGCTGATGGTCAGAAAGCGGATAACAGGATGTTGTGTTATGGCCTGATCTGTGCTGCCGCTAACAATATCAAAAACAACGCCCTGCACCTGGATGCCTTTATTCATCACCTTTCTGGCCTTTTTTGTAAGCACCAGGAAGAGGATCACCAAAACGGCTCCAATTAATAGAAATATGTTCCTCTTCAGTTCAGGCATCTTTTACTTTTTAATGGTTGAGCTTTCGCCTTTATGCACGGCCATACGCTGCGCTTTATAAATACCACTATGCCCGCTGAAATAATACGCGGTAAAACAGGCCACTGCAAAGTATAATACATGTGAGGTGCCAAATAGCTCCACGCCCATTAAGGTGCAGGCAATGGGCGTGTTGGTGGCGCCCGCAAATAAGGCAATGAAGCCCATGCCGGCAAACAGATCCACCGGCGCGCCTAACAGTATGGCCAGGGTATTACCTAATGCAGCGCCTATAAAGAACAGCGGAGTAACCTCTCCCCCTTTAAAGCCCATGCCTAAGGTAATAGCGGTGAACAGCAGCTTCCATAACCAGCTCCAGGGAGTGGCGCCGCCTGCATGAAATGCATTCAGGATACTTACGCCGGATGGGTACTGGCTGCTAACGCCCAGCCCCAGGTAATCGCGGGTACCCAGCACCCAGCTGAATGCAATGATGATCACACCGCCTACGGCCGGTATCAACCAGGCCGGCTTTATATAACGCTGCGCATATTGTTTGATCAGGTGCATGCTGTTCGCAAACAGGTAGCTGGCCATACCAAAGGCCACACCGGCCAATACTACTTTAGCTAACAGCAGCAGGTCCATGTGCAGGAAGGGTAAGAAAGGTGTGCTGTTATGCGGCGCAAAATCAATATGGTAATGGGTATGATGAATGCCCCAGGCGGAACAGACAATATCTGCGAATACGGCGGCTATCAGGCAGGGTACCAGCGCATCGTACCGGATAGTGCCTATGGCCAGCACTTCCAGCGCAAACACGGCGCCGGTAAGCGGGGTGCCGAATACCGCGCCGAAACCGGCTGCAATACCTGCCATGAGTAAAATACGTATATCCTTTTCCGTGAGGCGCATACGGCGGCCCAGCAGGTGGGCCATGCTGCCGCCTATTTGTACCGCAGTACCTTCCCGCCCCGCAGAGCCGCCAAACAGGTGCGTAACAACGGTAGTGAGCAGCACCAGGGGCGCCATGCGGGCTGGTATACCGCCGCCGGGCTGGTGTATTTCATCCATAATGAGGTTATTACCCGCTTCTGAATTTTTACCCAGCTTTTTATACAGGAAGTAAATGCCGATACCGGCTAAAGGCAGCAGGTATAATAACCAGGGCTGCTGCCAGCGCAGCCGGGTAGCTTCCTCCAGCAACCATAGGAATAACGCCACCAGCGAGCCTACGACCAGGGCCAGGGGAATTGCCAGTAAAGTCCAGCGGATCAGATGTTTAGCGATAGAGAATTGCTCGAAAGAAGTTTTGATTTTCTGATACATAATCCTACAAATAGTTTCACAAGTAAGCGACGGGTTGGTTAAAAGCATTTTTCCTATTCGGTGAATTATGTGCAGCTACTGCTTTTATGCAGCACTTCACGCATCGCTTCCCAGCAAACCTCATCTTTGTTTTATTTGTAGGCGCCATCAGTCCTGAGCGGACGGTTCTTGTGCAGGAAGACACCATTTCCTGGCCCAAAACTAATATTTAATTACGAATTATTCAATTACCACCCCATAAACACCATGCCTATACCGCAAATGGTTACCGTAGCGCCGCCAATGGCGTGGATATAACGTTCCAGCTTATCAGTTCTCAGGAAAGAATAACCGTAATACCCCAGCATTACCATCACTACCATGGTTATAAGGGTAAATACGGTGAAGGTTACGATCAGCAGCACAATGCCCAGCGTTGATTTTTGCGCAGCAGGATACGTAAGTAATGGGATCAGCGGCTCGCAGGGCCCCAGCGCAAAAATGATGAAGATGATCCAGGGCGTTACTTTGGTACGCTGCTGCGGGTACACCGGCCCTTCCCCGTGTTTGTGCTCGTACACGTACACGGAGCCATCCTCGTACATATCAAAATGTTTATGCGGTTTATTCAGGTAAGCGCGGCGCAGACCCCATACCAGGTAGGCCAGGCCAAAGAAAAGCAGCGCCCAGCCGGCAATGCCGCCCCGCACGCCTTCCAGCCAGCTGATCTTCGAGATCTCCCATCCCAGGAATACTCCCAGCAGTCCTAATAATACAGAGCTGCCCACATGCCCTATACCACATATGATAGTCCAGAACACGGTTTTAGCCGGCGACCATTTCCGCGATTGCGAAAGTGCAATGAACGGCACATAGTGATCCGGGCCGGTAACGGTATGTATACAGCTGATGGTAATGGCAGTGAGTATTAATGCGCTGAGCTCTGTTGTCATATTTAATCACGGTTTTATGTTTGCGCCTCCGGCACTTCCTCTTTCCATAATAAATTCTCTATTTTCCGCAGGCAGTTGAACAGCTGTTCTGCGCCATGCCCCAGCACACGCAGCACCAGGGCCGGTCCGGCGGTTTGTGACACGCCGTAGGCGATGTCTTTTTCTGGTGCCAGTATTTCCAGCAAACTATCGGCTACCGGTGCAGTGCCGGTACGGGTATCTGCATAGATCAGCGTAGCCTGGTGGGTGTAACCCTCCATTTGCCCGGGCGCCATTACGTTTATACGTACGGGTTGTATCAGCAGGTTATCTTTTAACACCAGCTTACCCCGGTAAAACAGCTCGGTTACATTGTGGAACTGTTTAAACTGAAAGGCCTCCCCGTTCAGCTTACGGCCGCAGGTCAGGATCTCGCCCCAAACCAGGCGGCAGTTCTCTGCCAGCTCAATGCGGTTATAGCCTTCAAAGCTGGCATCCTTATGCGGCACTATAGGGTGCGGCACATAGCTGAAGGTAGCGCCTTCCTGCAGCTGCACATTCATATGCTGTTTGGCGCCCTGCTGCATGCTGTACAAACGCTGGTAAGCCTGTGTTTGCAGCTGCAGCCGCGTATCTTTACTAACGGTAACTGTTATACGGTAATCATCCCCATCCAGCATGCCCGGCGATGCGGTCATCAGCATCAGGCATAGGGCCTTATCGGCCCGGTACGCGCCAATATCCGCCAGCTTAAAGGGCCGGGTATAATACCCTTCCTGCAGGAAGGTGATGCCAGTACGGTAACCGGTTATTATGCGCAGCTCACTGATCATCGTTGCAGGGCCGGTTCAGCCACTTCTTCCAGCAGCGCATATTTTTTAATCCAGTTTATTACGGCATCCAGGCCGGTACCCTTCATGAGGTCTGTGAACACAAAGGGCTGACCTTTGCGCATCAGGCGGGCATCGCGCTCCATTACTTCCAGGCTGGCGCCTACGTACGGGGCCAGGTCTATTTTATTGATCACCAGCAGGTCGGAGCGGGTAATACCCGGGCCGCCTTTTCGGGGGATCTTATCTCCTTCTGCTACGTCTATCACAAAAATGGTTACATCTGCCAGGTCCGGGCTGAAGGTGGCCGACAGGTTATCGCCCCCGCTTTCAATAAAGATCAGCTGTATGCCGGGGAAACGCGCGGCCATTTCATCCACTGCTTCCAGGTTCATGCTGGCATCTTCGCGGATGGCGGTATGCGGGCATCCGCCCGTTTCCACACCTATAATGCGCTCTGCCGGCAGCAAGCTGTTCTTAGTCAAAAACTCTGCATCCTCTTTGGTATAAATATCATTGGTAATTACACCCAGGTCATATTGGTGCAGCATATTGCGCGACAGCCGCTCAATGAGGGCGGTCTTACCCGATCCTACCGGACCTGCAATGCCTATTTTCACGTATGTTCTGCTCATAGATCTACGACATATATAATCTTGAATACAATCTCTCATGCTGCATACAGCGGATATCAAAACCCGGGTTGCAGCAGCCCAGCCATTTTCGGTCGGGCGTTAGTGTGGCGGCGGCCAGCTCCTGCATCAGCGGCTGCAGGCGGTGTAAAATATCCTGTCCGTCCAGCTGGCCCAGGGGCACCAGCTTTACGCTGTTGGTAACCATGCCTGCAACGGCATTATAATAAAACGCCTGCAGGGCATCCGGTTTGGGGATCTGTAACAGGCAGGCATATACGCCAAATGCAAGGCAGTAATGACCGCTGGCAGCACCCTGCTGCATGGCCTGTTCATACTGCTGCATAAAGGGAAAGGCCTGCTGCCGGCTGAAGATCTTCATTAAACGAACGCCCAGCTTCTGGCTGGCCTGCCGTATTTCACGGGGCAGCTTTAAAGCGGTACATTCTTCATCCAGCTGTAACAATGCGTTAAAGTCCTGCTGTAGGGCGGCATCATAGGCCAGGCTGGCAAAGGCCGCATCGTTATAACGCAGGTTATGCTGCAGCATACTGCGGATATATTCCTCTGCAGTGGCTGCATTATATACCAAACCCTCCTGCACATAGGTTTCCAGCCCATTGGAATGGGTGTAGCCGCCTATTGGTAAGGTGGGATCGGAAAGGTGCAGGAGTGAGAGAAGGTTCAATTACGAATTATTTAATTACGAATTACGAATTATGAATGCAGCGGATGAATATGTCATGTTGAGTTATGAATTATTTAATCACAAATACCAAGTTTTATAGTCTAATTAAGATTAGGTGCCTCACCTTAAACTTGTAAACTTAAATTACGTACTACCCAATTCGTAATTCGTAATTAAATAATTCGTAATTCTCACTTCGTGAGTTTCATGATCTTCTGAAACAATGTTTCCCCGCCTCCGCCATGGCTATGCGGTGTTACGTTGGAGCGCAGCATGTTGGTAAGCTTGCGGGTAGCCTTTTGCGGCGTATAACCGGCACTGTCCAGCCAGCGGTACAGCGGCTCCTCCATGGGTATCAGCACTTCATTATCCTGGATAAAAACGGGTAAGTGTTTGTTGCCGATCTCGTAACAAATGGTACCCATTTCCAGCATAGAGGCCGGTGTTACTACTATTACCTCACAAGGCAGTATATCCACTATTACGGCGGTGGTATCGTCCATCCAAACCACATCACCCTGTTGCAGGCGCTGGCCCTGTTTTAACAGGCGCAGGGCCAGCTCACGGCCGCTTACGGTTTGGCGGCGCTGTATGCGGCGGGAGGTCTCGTACCACTGCAGCTGCAGCAGGTCTGTTTGGCGGGAGCCGATGGATAAAGTGCCTATATTGCCGATTACGTCTTCGATGATCATGATATACGGTATGTGAGGCACACCTTTGAGGTGTGCCTCACTTTTAGAACAGGAAATATCGTTGCGCCAAAGCCAGCTCCTTCAAAGGTTCACAGGTGATCTTTACCCCATCTACCTTTACTTCATATGTTTCCGGGTTTACGGTTATATCCGGCGTTTGATCATTATGGATCAGGTCTTTTTTGGAAATGCTGCGGCAGCCGCTTACCGGCAATAAAGTTTTTTGCAAACCATATTCCTGCGCAATGTTCTTCTGCAAAGAAATTTTAGATACAAAGGTTACGCTGGTATGCAGCAGCGCCTTGCCATGCGCGCCAAACATATGCCGGTAAATAACCGGTTGCGGTGTGGGAATGGATGCATTGGGATCACCCATTTTACTGGCAGCTATCATACCTCCTTTGATGATCATTTCCGGCTTGGCGCCGAACAGCGCGGGCCTCCATAACACCAGGTCGGCCAGCTTGCCGGGCTCTATGGAGCCTACATGCTCCGCAATACCATGCGCAATGGCTGGGTTAATGGTGTATTTGGCTACGTAACGTTTTACTCGGAAGTTGTCGTTTTCCGTTCCGCCATCTTCCGGTAAAGCGCCCCGTTGCTTTTTCATCTTATCAGCGGTTTGCCAGGTGCGGGTAACTACCTCGCCTACACGCCCCATGGCCTGCGAATCAGAGCTCATGATGCTGAACACACCCATATCATGCAGAATGTCTTCAGCAGCAATGGTTTCGGGCCGTATACGGGAATCGGCAAAGGCCACATCTTCCGGTACCCGTTTATCCAGGTGATGGCAAACCATCAGCATATCCAGATGCTCATCGATCGTATTTACTGTATAAGGCCGGGTAGGATTTGTTGATGCGGGTAACACATTCGGGAAAGAGGCTGCGCGGATAATATCCGGTGCATGCCCGCCCCCGGCGCCTTCTGTATGAAAGGTGTGGATCACGCGGCCGTTAATAGCATTCATGGTATCTTCCAGGAAGCCGGCTTCATTCAGCGTATCGGTATGGATGGCTATCTGCACATCCAGCTTATCCGCTACTTTCAGGGAAGCATCTATTACCGCAGGCGTAGCGCCCCAGTCTTCATGGATCTTCAGGCCCAAAGCGCCGGCCTCCACCTGCTCTTCCAAAGGTGCGGTGGTAGCACAGTTGCCCTTACCAAAAAATCCCAGGTTCATAGGATAAGCTTCTGCGGCCTGCAACATGCGTTGTATATTCCATTTACCCGGTGTAACCGTCGTAGCGCTGGTGCCATCAGCAGGGCCGGTGCCGCCGCCGATCATAGTGGTAATACCGCTGAACAGCGCATGATCCACCAGCTGCGGACAAATAAAATGGATATGCGTATCAATACCGCCTGCAGTGGCTATAAGGTTGCTGCCGTTATGCACTTCGGTAGATGCGCCGATGATCATGTTGGGCGTTACACCATCCATGGTATCGGGGTTGCCAGCCTGGCCAATGCCCACAATGCGGCCATCCTTAATGCCGATATCTGCTTTTACAATACCCCAGTGGTCAATGATGATCACGTTGGTGATCACAAAATCCAGCACCCCTTCTGCACGCAGGGCAGTAGCGGATTGCGCCATACCGTCGCGGATGCTTTTGCCGCCGCCGAACTTACCCTCATCCCCATGCTGCAGGTAATCCTTTTCTATTTCTATGATCAGGTCTGTATCTGCCAAACGCACGCGGTCGCCGGTAGTGGGCCCGTACATGCTAACGTATTTATGCTTGTCTATATTCAGGCTCACGGCAATTGGTTTTTAAAGTGTTGTTGTTGCGCTTTTTCTAGGGCCTGCTGTTTTACAGCAGCATCGGTGGTAATACCCTGTGCCAGGTTGTTGATGCCTATTACCCGTTTGGCTCCGCCCAGCTCCACCAGCTCTACCTCTTTTACTTCGCCGGGTTCAAAACGTACGGCATTGCCGGAAGGCACATTTAACCGCATGCCAAAAGCAGCCTGCCGGTCAAAGGCCATTTGCCGGTTCACCTCAAAAAAATGACAGTGGGAGCCTATCTGTACGGGGCGGTCGCCGGTGTTCACCACTCTTAATATAATGGTGCGGCGTCCCTTGTTGGCAATAATGTTCTCTTTTTTCAGAAAATATTCTCCGGGGATCATGGTTGGTTGGTTTAGAACGTTATACTAACGGATGGGATGGTGCACGGTTACCAGCTTGGTGCCATCCGGGAAAGTAGCTTCTATCTGGATCTCGTGGATCATTTCAGGAATACCTTCCATTACATCCGCGCGGGTGAGGATGGTGGCGCCATACTGCATGAGGTCCGCCACGCTGCGGCCATCGCGGGCTGCTTCCTGCAGGCGGCTGCTGATAAGGGCAATCGCTTCCGGATAATTGAGCTTTAATCCCCTGGCCTTTCGTTTTTCTGCCAGCTCGCCGGCTACGTGCAGCAGCAGCTTCTCCGTTTCTCTTGCTGTTAAGTGCATAAACAGATCTTGGTTTAGAGACAGAAAAGTACAATATTTTTTTTTGAGTTGGTAACCCAGGTTTACCAATACGGTGGAAAGAAATAACCCTTACATGCTATTTACCATTAGCCGCGAACGTTTATATTGCGAAATATAAACCTACAACGTAAACAAAGAAACCTACAACATAAACAAGAGGACAATACAGAATGTCTACAAAATAGCATTCCATATTTGTCAGCATACAAATTATGAAGTTACACTGCCTAACAGTAGCGGCATGTATATGTGTAAGCGCCCTCCGGGTACAGGCGCAATCACTTACAGCCAGGCCGGATACTACACAACCTACAACTGTTCACTATCATTTTTCGCAGCTTAAGCTCAATCCGGATGTTTCCTATCATGCGCCCCGGCTCAGAATGTCGGTAGCTGCAGGTATGGTAGCTTATGGATTTGCCGCATTGGCTGCGCATCCGCTGAAAGAGCTGAACCGGAGCACCAAGGCCCAGATCCAGGAGCATGCAGATTACACTACTACTATAGATAATCACCTGCAATGGGCGCCTGCAGTAGCAGTATATGCACTGAATGCTGTTGGTGTTAAAGGCGCGCATAACTTCCAGGACCGCTCTATCATTTACGGTATTTCCTGCGCTATAATGGCGGGCAGCACCCGTTTCCTGAAAAAGGCAACGCGTGAGCAAAGGCCGGATGGCAGCAACTACCTGTCTTTTCCCAGCGGGCATACCGCTACTGCTTTTGCCGCTGCAGAATTTATGCGCATGGAGTATAAGGATGTGAGCCCCTGGTATGGCTTTGCCGGTTATGCTGCTGCAGCCACTACCGGTGCGCTGCGCATGTATAATAACCGCCACTGGTTCAGCGATGTAGTGGCCGGCGCAGGCATTGGCATCCTGAGCACACAGGCTGCTTATGTGTTGTACCCGCATGTGAACCGACTGCTGCACCCGCATGCCGCACGCAGCCGCATGCTGATGCTGCCCTACTATGATCCTACCTGGCGCACTACCGGCCTTTCCCTGGTGATCGCAAAGAACTGACTAAGAGAATGTAAAATGTAAAATCATAAATTTAAAAGGGAAATGCAGCGGATAGAGTGTTTACTTAATACGCCGCATTTCCCTTTTAAATTTTACATTTATGATTTTGCATTTTACATTCCTTTGGGGTCAGCCTCCCCGCTCTCCTTCCCTATTATTATTAATCCTTCACTATTAATTTTTCATTAAGCCTGCGCTGCCGCTGGCATTTGTAACTGCTACCCAATAAGTTTGCGGTCCTATAGTCTTACATCTAAAAAGTAACTATTATGGATCGTCGTTCCCTTATAAAAAGCCTGGGGCTGGGTGCTGTATTGAGTGGCCTGCCCGGCGCCGGTTTATTACGCGCAGCAGCTGCTGCTGCCCCTTCCAAAGCAGCCCGCAAACGCGTATTACGTTTTGCCCACCTTACCGATGTACACCTGGAACCTGAAATGAATGCCCCCAAAGGCTTAGCGGCCTGCTTACACCACATACAATCACAAAAGGAACAGCCTTCTTTTATTATGAATACAGGCGACTGTATCATGGATGCGCTGAAACAGCCCAAGGACCGCGTGGAAACACAATGGAACCTGTGGCACGGATTAATGAAAAGCGATAACAGCCTGCCCATTGAATACTGCATTGGCAACCACGATTGCTGGGGCGCCGGGCAAACCGGCGATGCACTGTACGGTAAAAAATATGCGCTGGAAATGATGCACCTGCCCAAACCTTACCGCAGCTTTGATAAAGCCGGCTGGCACTTTATTGTGCTCGACAGCATTCAAACCCTGCCGGATGGCGCCTGGTATACCTGTTTCCTGGATGAAGAACAGTATGCCTGGCTGCAGGCAGACCTGGAAGCCAATACCACTAAGCCCATCATCATTTTCTCGCACGTACCTATTGTATCTGCTGCAGCGGTGGTAACGGATAATAAGTTCAAGCCCGGACAGGGCTTTGTATTGGGGCAAGGCACTATGCATGCCGATGCGCCACGCTTAATAGAGCTGTTTGATAAACACCCGAATGTGAAAGTATGCATGAGCGGGCACATACACCTGTATGAGCAGATCCAATACAACAATGTAACCTACATCAGCAACGGCGCGTGCAGCGGCAACTGGTGGAAAGGCGTACGCTCCCACACAGAGAACGGTTATGCTATGGTGAATTTATATGACGATGGTACTTTTGATAATGAGTACATCCCTTACGGATGGAACGTATAAAAGAAGGTAAAATCATAAATGTGAAATTTAAACTATAAAGTGAAATGCCGCGAACGTGGGCCTATACCCATATCGCGGCATTTCACTTTACATTTATGATTTAAATTTTTACATTTTACATTCTTTTGGGAGCAATCCCAAATCCTATAACCATTACCGTTATTACTGCACCCTTACAGAAGATACTTTATCATTTGCATTACCACTAAGCGTGGTAAAATCAGGCGTATCCGCCGTTAGCGTCCAGGAAGGGCCGGAGAAATTATCATCCCCATACATAATAACCGTACGGCCTGCAGGCACCCTTACAGAAGACGCCCAGTCATTAGGCACGCCCAGGGCTGCCAGTTGCGCTAATGTATAATTACCTACCGGCAGCGCCTGGCCGGCAGCGCCGCCATAATTCATATTCTGGTAAAAGGTTACGCCGCTGCCACCGCCATTGCCTGTTACAAAAGGCGTGGGCACCGTAGTAGTATACGGTATTAACCCTTTCAGCATTTTACCACCATCATTTACCAGGCGTAAATAAAAGTCGGAAGATACGTGCACCCCATCTGCATCCAGCGTCAGAAAATACTTACCGGCGGGGATCATAGAGGCATCTTCCGCTACTTTGAAAATAGACGTGGCTTCATTCAGCTCATCAAACATAGCAATGTATACACTTTGCACGCCTGCATTGCGGAAGGTGGCAAACTGCGCCCACAGGAAGTTACCATGGTTACGCGGAAACTGGTTTTTGGGCGATGCGCTGCCATTGGTGTTGTAAAACGCAGTACCGGGATAAGCGCAGGGCTGGTAATCCATATTATTCGCATTACAGAAATCACGGTCGCCGGTTACCCAGGCGTTGTAATTACCATCTACCGCACGGCCTACAGCCCAGCCGGAGATCATGTTAAAGGCCTTATACGCATCCGTGAACCCGGCCTTGGAATCGCCGGTGCCGGTACGCCACTGGCCGGGTACAGAACCTATCACATAACAGCCCTGGGCCTTAAAGAAATTAATAAGGTCCAGCGCTTCCGCTACGCTGGATGGGTGGCTGGCATATCCCAAACCATATACAGATACTACCGGCTTACCGTTCTGGTGCGCATATGCGGGCGACGACAGCAGGTTAAGCGTACCCGCAATGGTGTTGGTCCAGTCGGTTTTTACGGCTGCCAGGTTGCCCCAGCCGGATACATCGTACATAATGTAAAACTTACGGCCGTAGGTTTCCGAAGCATTTCTTACACGGGTGGCCATACCATCGCGCTGGGCTTTAATGGTGCTGCCAGGTGTAATTTCATTGGCAAAACGTTGCAGCGCAGCGCAGTCGATCCCGTTCTCCTGCATCCAGCGGAAATGCACGTTCACGGTTGACTGATCATAGGATGAGAACATTCTCGCAGGCTGCCCGTTGCCCAGGTTACCGGTATAACCCGGCTGCGCTACCCCACCCTGCGGAAAAGGCGTGCCGGAATAAGTGCTGGTATATTCCCGGGTATCGGGCCACATTTCAAGATTGGTATGGCCCCAGCTGTTCACCGGCGAACCATCACCGGCAGCAGAGAACCAACCCTGGTAGCCCACCGTTACCTTGCCTACCACATCTCCAACCGGCGATGCAGCCTGTGCGCTTTGCTTTGCGGTTTTAACGTTTTCTGCCGGCGTTTTTTCCAGCGCATTTTTAACGCAGCCGGATGCCAGGATCATAAATAACAGGAGACCTGAATGTAAGGTTTTCATTTTTTCTAAAGATTAAGGTTAAATAATTGAGACGTGGAAATTTAGTCGGGTTACGAATAAAAGCATGGTTACAGGATAGTGCTAATGTAGAAAAATTTCAGATACCTACCGCTGAAAACAGCACGCGCAGCAAAGATTTTTTTCAATAAAACCCTTACTGCGCGCGCATTTGGCCAATTAGTGATAAATTAATGGTCCATTAATCTTTTATTAATCATTTATTAATTATCTGCCCCTCTTTTATCTCATCATTCGCATTCACCACCACCTCATCATTGTCATGAAAATCGCCAAAGATCTCTATTTTATCATCGCTGGCATTACCGGTGATCACATCTACCTTCAGCGCTTTACCATTCCGCACCAGTATCACATACTTTCTTTCCGTAGAGGTAACCACGGCCGAGCGGGGTACAGCAAACGCATCCTGGCTGCTGCCTGCATCCAGGATCACATCTGCATACATACCAGGGTTCAGCTCACCGTTCTTATTGGGAATATCCATCTCCACCCTTTCCATACGGTAAGCAATGTTAATGTTGTCCGACTTCCTTGCAATTTCTGCCGACATTTTTTTACCCGGAAAAGCGCTTAGGTAAAAGTCCATACGGGTTTTATCCTTCAATGAGTAGGCAATATGCTCCGGTACATCCACCTGCAAACGCAGCTTGTCTACCTGCTTTAATTCCAGCATGGGCTTTTGTTCCCTGCCGGCAGCGCTTACTAACGCGCCCGGATGTACGTTCCTTTCCGTGATCACGCCATCAAAAGGCGCGGTTACCTGCAAATAGCTGAGAATAGCTTTTTCCATGTCCCAGCTGGCCTTTTCAGCGTTGCACAGGGCGCTGTCGGCCTGCATTTTTGCTTTGGCAGATGCCAGGTCCATAGGTGAAATAGCGCCTTTGGTTTGAGAGGCTTCCAGCAGGCGGCTGTAATTTTCTTTGCTGATGGTATAATCCGCCTGGGCACGTGCATATTTTTCACGGGCCTGCACGCTGGTTTGTTCCAGCTCAGGATCCTGCAGCGTCATTAACAGCTGACCCTTATGTACTTTGGCCCCAATATCCACCAGCACGGCCTGCACATAGCCATTTACCTTGGGAAAAATGCTTACTTCCTGGTAGGCCGTTAGCTGCGCAGGCAGCTTAATGGATTCAGATACGCCTTCTTTTTTAACGGGCGCTATCTCATAGTGTGCGGCAGCGGCTTTGGCCGCCTTCTTTTTTTCGGTAGCAGTGCTGGAGCCACAGGCATACAAGCCGCCCGCTAATGTGATAATGATGATATATTGTTTCATGATGTTATACGGATTTAATGATTGGAATCTTCAGGTAAAAGGGATACGGAATTAAAGGATGTTCTTTGCTGCACCCAGCCATACACCAGCGGCACAATGAACAAGGCTGCAAAAGTGGATGCTGCCAAACCGCCTATCACGGCCCTTCCCAGCGGGGCCGACTGATCACCGGATTCACCCAGGCCGCTGGCCATCGGTATCATACCTGCTATCATGGCAAGGCTGGTCATAAGAATGGGGCGCAGGCGTATGCTGGCGCTTACAATGGCCGCTTTGAACGGATCTTTATATTCCAGGCGCAGGGCTTCTGCATTGGTTACAATGAGGATGGCATTGGCTACCGATACACCGGTAGACATAATGATGCCCATATATGATTGCAGGTTCAGCGTAGCGCCGGTGGCCAGCAGTAACAGCAATGATCCTAATAATACAGCCGGCACCGTAGCCAGTACGGTAACGGATAAACCGAACGACTGGTAATTGGCTGCCAGCAGCAGCAAGATCACTACAATGGCCGCCAGCAGCCCGTTTTGCAGGGAGCTGAGGGTTTCCGTTAGCAAGGATGACATGCCCTGCACTTCTGCTATCAGGCCCGTAGGTTTTTCGCCCAGGTCATTAATGGCTTTTTGCACCGCGGCCGTAGCCGTACCCAGATCTTTCTTATATACATTGGCGCTTACCGTTACAAAACGGCGGGGGCCGGATCGGTCGTACTCACCGGGAATAGTATCTACTGTAAGCGAAGCCACATCTGACAGCACAGGCCGCATAGCGCCCGGCACCAGCGGAACAGCGCTCATTTGCGCTAAGGAGTTCATCATGTATTCCGGCACCTGCACCTGCGTTTGGTAGGTGTACGAGCTGTGTTCATCCAGCCACAGGTTCTTATTGGTATAACGGCTGGAGGAGGTAGCGGCTGTAATACTTTTGGATACATTATCAATAGTAAGGCCCATCTGCGCCAGCTTTTGCCGGTCAATGCGAATGTTAATGTTCTTAAAATGCTGCGGCTGCGCTATCTGCACATCGCGCAGGTAGCTTACCTGCTGCAGCTGCTGCACCAGGCGCGTGGCGTAGCTGATAATATCACCGTAATTTTTGCCGGCCACCTTTACCTCTATGGGTGTGGAGGCGCCCTGCGCCATGATCTTTTCCGTTAGCTCAATAGGCTCAAAGGAAAGCTTCACCTCCGGGTAATTGTGTAAAATGTTCTGCCGCAATTCATCCTTCAGCTCATCCATCTTTACCTTGTAATCTTCATCCAGGTTCACCTGGATCACAGCTTCATGTGTGCCGCTGGTAAAAATGTACAGGTTACTGGTGCCGAAATTACTGGGCACCAGGCCTACATAAGCTGAGCTGATGGCCACGTTGTTATGCACGGTGGAATCTATAACCTGCAGAATACCTTTCACCGCGCGTTCCGTTACTTCCAGGCGGGTACCATCCGGCTCGCGCACACGCAGCTGCAGCTGCCCCACATTGGATTTTGGCAGCAGGTCCTTCCCTATTATTACAAAACAAAAACCTGCAGCGCCTAATGCCAGCACCAGGTAAATGATCACGATCAGCTTACGGTATGGCATCCATTTTTCCAACCGTGCACCAAGGTTTGTTTTAATGCGGTTAAAGAAACCTTCGTTTTGAGGGTGTTGACGATGGTCCTCTACTTCATCCACTTCCTGGTCATTTAACGCCAGCCCGGCGTGTGCATGCTGGAACATATCGGCTTTCAATAACCAGTTAGCTATTACCGGCACCAGTGTTTGCGCCGCAATGAACGATACGATCATGGCAAACGCAATGGATAACGACAGCGGCAGGAACATAGCCCGCGGCACCCCGCTCATAATAAAGGCAGGCGCAAACACGGCCAGTATACACAACAAGATGAGCAGCAGGGGAAATGATATTTCCGAACAGGCATCCAGGATGGCCTGCCGCTTATTCTTGCCCATTTCCAGGTGCTGGTGTATGTTCTCAATGGTTACAGTGGCCTGGTCTACCAGTATGCCAATAGCTAATGCCAGCCCGCTCAGCGTCATAATGTTGATGGTTTGCCCGCAGAGGTTCAGGAAGAACACGGCGCTTAAAATAGCCACCGGTATAGTAACGATCACGACTAAACTGCTTCGCCAGTCACGCAGGAACAGCAGCACCATTAACCCCGTGAGCAGCGCGCCCAGCAAACCTTCCGTCATCAGGCTTTTGGCGGAGTTCATTACAAAAACCGACTGGTCAAATTCATAGCTGATGTTCACATCGTCCGGCAGCAGGCTTTTCATTTCCGTCATCTTGGCTTTCAGCGCCTGCACCACTTCCCAGGTAGAGGCATCGGCCGTTTTCACCACGGGTATGTATACGGATCGCTTGCCATTCACCAGCGCATAATCCACGGTAATATCCGCTGCATCTGATACGCGGGCAATATCGCGCACAAATACAGAGGTAACGCCGCTGGTGGTTATGGGTATATCCTCAAAATGCTGCACCTTTTCTTCCAGCGAATTAATGGAGGTTACATACATGGTATTACCCACCCGCAGGTTACCGGAAGGCGTAATGGTATTGTTCTTTGCAATAGCGCCCACTACTTCATCCGGTGAGAGATTGTAGGTGCGCAGCTTTTGCGGGTCTACATTTATCACTACTGTTCTGGCGTTGGAGCCAAAGGGCGGCGAGGCCGAGAGGCCGGGCACCGTGGCAAACAGCGGGCGTATGCGGGTTAGCACCAGGTCGAACATCTCTTTCAGCGACCGGGTTTTGCTGCTGAACACCAGCTCCCCTACAGGTAATGAAGAGGCATCAAAACGCACTACCTGCGGAGGTAATGCGCCGGGCGGAAAGAACGCCATGGTACGGTTCACCTGCAGCGCTACCTGCGCAGAGGCTTCCGCCATATCCGTTTTCTCATAAAAAGTAAGCTTGATGAGGGAAAGGCCCTGTGTGTTCTTACTTTCAATATTCTTAATACCATTCACATACAGGAACTGATCCTGCATGCGGGTGGCAAAAAAACCTTCCATTTGCTTGGGCGACATGCCCCCGTATTGCTCTATCACATAAATGGTGGGTAAATTCAGCTTGGGAAAAATATCGATGGGAATGCTGCGGATGGCCACTATCGAAAACAGTAATAAGCCAATAAACAGCACCAGCACCGTAATGGGTCTTTTTAAAGCAGCCCTTACCATAATCTTAATTTTTAATTGATTGAATGAACAGATCCAGGTTGCCGGTAGCTGCTGCTTTGTCGAGATTGGCCTGCAGCCAGTCGTTCAGCACTTCCACATAATCTGTTTGCGCGCGGTACAATACAAAAGAGGCATTGGTAAGATCCACCAGGTTAATGATGCCGGCGCGGTACTGCGCTACTTTTTGCTCATACGCATCTGTAGCCGCCTGCAGCTGCACGGGCAGGTTTTGCAGGCTGGCCTCCGCAGTTTGAATAGCGGTTTGCGCCTGGTGCAGGGCCGTATTTAAGGCCTGCTGCTGCTGTTGCAGCCCGTAATCGCTGGCCTGTATGTTATAGCTGTTCACGGCCAGCTTATCTTTCCGGTGCACCAGGTCAACAATGTTATAGGTAAATGCAAGGCCCAGCCCATAGTTGAAACGCTGGTAACCCAGGCCGGTAGCCATTGACTTATAATTGTCGGCATTTGTATAATCAATGCTGCTGCCACGGCCCCATAAACCGCCTGCCAGCAAGATCTTTGGCAGGTAACTTTTTTTGATCAGGTTATTGGTGGCTTCATACAGCTCCCGCTGTTTGCGGAAGTAACTTACCAGCGGGTTTTGTGTATCCGGTGTATTACTCCAGGCTGCCGGGCTTAACGCCACATCATACCGTTTCGATGAAGTATCTATGCGGATGCTGTCAGTTATGCCGGTAAGGAAGGCCATTTGCTGCTGCAATTGCGTGATGTCCCCCTGTTTGCGGTCATAGCTGATCTGTGCGCGCGACAGCTCTGCCAGGGCCAGGGAAGAATCTACCCCGGCCCTGATGCCGGCTTTGGCAATGGCCTGAATTACGTTGTACACCGCTTTGTAGCGGTTAATATTCTGCTCATCCACCCCCAGCTGGTACAGGTTACGCAGCATGGTAAAATAAAGCTTGCCTACCTGCAGCTTCAGCAGGTATATATCTTTGGAAAGATCTGTTTCCGTTAGCTGTTCATTCACTTCGGCATTTGTTACCCGCGCTTTGCGCAGGCCAAAGTTGATAAGCTCATACTCCCCGTATAGCATACCAATATTGCCGCTGGCCGGTTGTGAAATATTATCCGCGCGGATAGCGCCGGAGGTGGAGATCATTGCCCCTATTGGCAAATAAGTGCCGGTGGCGCTGTTGGCGGTGGCCATGGTTAGCTCGTCCTGGATCTTAAGTGAAGGTAAGGCGGTATGCCGGGCATCTGTAACATTGGCCCGTGCGCCATTTACCAGCGCCTGCTTTTGTAAAATGGCCGGCAGGTGATGCGTAGCTGCATCCGTTAATTGCCCCAGCGTATAGCCTTGCGGCTGTTGGGCACATACAGCGGCGGGTATTGCCAGCATAATTATGCACACGGCAATACCTACTGCGTTTCTGCAATAGCAAATCATTAAAAAGTATGTTTTAGTGAAAAAGAAAAGTGGAGAATGTAAAATGTAAAATATTAAATATTAAATCTTAAACCGACGAAGGAGGTTCATAGAGACCTTTTAAAAGACTTTATGAACGAGATAAATGTAAAAGGCGGAGGCAGTTAACCGCTGCATTCAACTTTTACATTTAGCATTTAAAATTTTACATTTTACATTCTTAAAAATTATACGCTGGGCGGGCCCCGCCAGTCGCTGAGGTCAATGGCGACGGTAATGAACGTTTGTGCGTAGCTGTGGTAACAGGTACGAATGTATACAAACTGCGGGCGCACCTGGTAGCTGTAGGCAACCGGCGCATGATCATGCCCGTCGTTTAACCCAACCGGGCGGCGTTTAAAATACTCCGGCTTTGATGATAAATGGTGATGGGTGCTGGCAGCTGCGCGGACAGGAAATTGCGCAGGCGTGTGGGTAATATAAGCAGCAGCATCTGAAACGGCCTGCTGGTGCGGGTGCACATCCATTCCCTGTTGTGACAGGAAAATGAAGCAGGCCAGGAATAATTGTATAAAACGTTTCAATACTTGCTGGTTTATCAACCGCTAAGATATTGCGGGAACGCAAGAATAGGGAATAAGTCCACCCTTTTTAAGGTAATTTTAAGAAGCGGAAAGCTGGTTACTTTCCACTTTTACGCTTTGCATCGGCCTTATCCTTCCCGTCATATTCATTTTCATCGTAGCCTTCCAGCTCATTATTCTGATCGTCGTTAAATTCTTTTTTGGGCGCCTTTTTATTTACGGGGGTGGCTGCGGTACGGCGCTTTTCCTGTTTAATGGCCCGTTTGGCCCCGGTTGTTTTTTTCATGGTCATAACAATGCATTTTGCTCTACCCCACAGGCTGCAAAAATGCTGCCGTTATGAAAGCCAGCGGGCCACCAGGTAGGCGGCTGCTGCTGCCACGGCGCCAATGCACATTACCTTTAAGGCCCCTGCCAGCAAGGGCTGCCCGGTAGCTTTGCTTTTGAAATAACCGAACACGAACAGGCAGATGAGGGTAACCACGGCCGATATTTTAAACCCATCCGTGGGGACAGCTGTGAAAAAATAGGGCGACAGTGGAATTAACCCGCCCACAATGTAGGACAGGCCAATGGTAATGGCGCTGGTGCGTGCACGGGCCGGGTTGGGCTGCTGCAGGCCCAGCTCATACTGCATCATAAAAGACACCCATTTATCCTTATCCATGGCCAGCTCGTCCGCTATACGGTGCTGCGTTTCCTCGCTGATCCCATAACCGGCAAATATGGCGCGGATCTCTTTCTTTTCCTGCTCGGCCATGTGCTCCACCTCGTAATACTCCCGTTTCAGCTCCGCGTAATAATGGTCCCACTCCGTTTTGCCGGCCAGGTAACCGCCCAGGCCCATGGCAATGGCCCCGGCAATTATTTCCGCTATTCCGGCGGTTACCACAATGCTGTTGCTGCTTACCGCGCTGCTGATGCCCGCTGCCAGGGCAAAAGGCACGGTTAACCCATCGGCCATGCCAATAACCACATCAGTAATAAAATCAGAGCTTTGGAGATGGTGTTCCTGGTGCATAGAAAAATTTGAGAAAGACAAAATCTACCTGAAAATTATATTAAAATATGTATATTAGATATGTTATTGCGGCCTTTGTTGAATGTGAAAAACCAGAGCACTGACTATATCCACGTAATTCCCATAAATAGCAAGCAAATGTTCCACCAAGAGCCTATTATATCCATACTCATACTTTACCTGGTGAGCAAGGCCATTGTGCTGTCGGTAATGCTGATCTATTATTTGTTCACGCCGGAACAGGGAACTACATCCGCCCATCAGCGCCCGCGGCAAAAGCAGGTTACCCGGCTGCATTTAACCTTAAAGAACACCCGCCATCAGCAGCCCGTTTCCGGCCGGCACCGGAAAACAGCTTTACAGCAAACCATCGAAGAAACTTTCTCCAGCAATTAAAAGCTGATCCACGCTATGCAGGCCTTCCGGTCGTCGCCCGTACGGGTAACCAGGATGGTGGCATAACTATTCTCCTGCACATTACGGTCTGCTGCGCCCAGCATGCAATAGTACGCCTTATCTGTTTGCGGAGTGCCGAACAGGAACAAACGTTCTGCCTGGCCTTTCTGGTAACGGTAGCAGATGGTATTGGCTTCCGTAAGGTAGCGCAGGGGCTTGCGGGCCTCAAAGGTGCCGCCGCGGTCCAGCGCCTGCAGATAATCATTGAACAGGGTATAATCCCCGTGGCTGGTATGAATATGGTCAAAAGAAAGGTACGGCGTGGTATTAAGCGCGGCCACACGGTTGCGGAACATCCAGGTGCCACGGCTTTTCCGTTGCAGGTATAAGGGTTCAAAAGCACCGTTGGCTACCTGCATTTTAGGGATCACATAGCCACTGTCGGCCTGCCCCGCTGCGCTGATGCTGCAAATGCCAATATCCCCCAGGTTGGTGTGCTGCATATTGTACACGTTCTTACCCTGGGTGAATTGCTGCATTTGCTCCAGCTGCACAATGGCGCTGCCATCGGGCTGTACGCTGAGCATTTGCGGTAAGCCGTTGTAGTTGGCTAATTTATCCATGGGCAATGCATTTTGCTGCTGCAGCTGCCCGTTTTCATCCAGGTAATTGAGGTAGCACCGGCGCTCATCCGGTTTGGCCTTCGCATCTGCCGCCGCTACCAGCAGCAATTGCAGGCGTTTGGCAGCCGCCGCCCATTGCAGGCTGGCATAGGCATTTCCAAAGTTGGCGGTATAGGCCAGGGGCTGGTGCTGAAACTCCGTTTGCCCGGCTTTTAATACCGATACTATTACCTGCGACTGGGCCTGCGGGCCACTGCGTTTGGTATTAAAACCTACCGTGCACAGGTATACGTTTTCCTTTCCCTGCACCGCCATATCCAGGTAGCTGTAGTATGGCAGCCCGCTGCTGTCCGGCAGGCTGTAATAAGCCTGGTTCAGCAGCTGGTGCTCCGGGCTGAAATGCAGTACCTGTATGCGCTCCTTTGCATTTTCTTTACGCTGCAGCTCACCACCGGCAAAGAAGGCCACGGCATAATACCCGCTGGCAGGGTCTTTAGCCACGTAAAAGTCGTGGGAGGCCAGGTTGTTCAGGGCAAATGCTTCGCGGTGCAGCACCGTGGGCAGCTCCCCTATCTTATCTTCCTGCTGCAAATGGCCGCTGGTACCGTCTATTACTATACGAAACAGGGTGGGCTTATATTTAATGAGCTGCTGTAAAAAGATCACTACCTGCCCGTTAATGGCATACACCCCGTCAATTTCAGTATCGTTCATATCACGCGTATCCCACTGCTGGCCCGTGATCACGTCGGATACGGTAAGCTCCCGGGCCGCATTATACAAGGAGCTTTGAATCCCCTTGCTTTTATCAAAATGTAAGTAACAGGTATTGCCGTTCGGCAGCATCACTACCTTATCCCAGCCATCGGCTTCGGGCTCCGGGAAGGCAGCGCTCAGGGAAACTTTAGGCGCCTGCGCTTTAAGCGCGCTACCATAAAAACAAACCCCACACAGGATAAACAGGCGAACAGTACGCAGCATCATTCTCATTACTTTAATGAATTACCAGCGTCAAATATATTAAAAATTAATAATTTATAGAAGTATCCTGTCAACTGCTTTTCCAAAAAATAGGGATCAAACTTGTTCAAATAATTTGTTAACTTAGAAAGAGAGAATTAACGAGGGTTTTTCGACAGCACGATAAAACGTGAATGAACATACGTAATAATTAATCTGTGATATAATCTGTGAGAGGGGGTCCTCAGTAAATACATCTATACCAGGATCATTTTTGCACCTATACAAGTTCACTGAAAGGCACTATCAACCAATATTCCGGGCTTATTACAAAAGATGTTTACCAGAGCTTAACTCCTACCCTGTGATGCGATTTTTTTTATCGTAGACCGCTACACCAAGTATTAGAACCAAAATCAAAGATCGTTTATGATTTTAACGGACAGCTATTGTCATTTCCACCCGGTGAAATGGTTCCGGATCCTGTTCCTGGTATGTTGTTTACTGCCCCTGTTACCTCCCGCTCAAGCCTCTGCAGGCGCGGTGGCAGCTTTCCAGGATACCCTCCCCGCCACAAAAGCCAGCGGTACGGTTACCGATGCAAAAGAACAGGTAGCGCTGCCCGGTGCTACGGTCGAAAACCTGGTTACCCGCAGAGGCACACAAACCAATGCAAAAGGTGAATTTATGCTGGATGCCCGCCGGGGCGACTCCCTGCGCATTTCCTTTGTAGGCAAGGCTTCCCAGGTACGGGTATTTACCGGGCAACGCCTGTATATAAGCCTGGCCTCCCTGGAAGGTAATTTGTCGGAAGTGATCATTACCGGTTACCAGAATGTAGACAAAAGAAAGTTTGCCGGTTCCGCAGTTTCCCTGAAGGCCGAAGATGTGAAGATAGATGGTATGGTGGATGTAAGCCGCATGCTGGAAGGCCGCGCCGCCGGCGTATCTGTACAGAATGTATCCGGCACCTTTGGCGCAGCGCCCAAAGTGCGCATACGCGGGGCCACTTCCATTAACGGGGATAACAAACCCCTGTGGGTGGTAGATGGTGTGGTGCTGGAAGATCTTGTGAACATCTCCAACGAGCAGCTGTCCAGCGGCGACCCTACTACCCTCCTGGGCTCCGCAGTAGCAGGTTTGAACGCCAATGACATTGAAAGCTTTGATATCTTAAAAGATGCATCCGCAGCCGCCCTGTATGGCGCACGCGCTATGAACGGGGTAATTGTGATTACCACAAAAAAAGGGCGTGCAGGCAAGCCCGTAGTTACCTATACCGGTAACTTCAGTACCCAGCTAAAACCCAGCTACAGCAATTACAACATCATGAACTCCGGCCAGCAAATGTCTGTGCTGTCAGAGCTGGACCGCAAAGGCATCCTGTACCCCAGCATACTGGATAAAGCAGATAATGGGGTGTATGGTAAAATGTATGAGCTGATGAATGCTGATCCCAACGGCAATTTTCCTTTGCTTAATACCCCGGAAGCAAGAGCGGAATATTTAAAACGTTATGCCCGCGCCAATACCGACTGGTTTGGACTGCTGTTCAAACAGAACTTTATGCAGGAGCATTCGCTGAGCATATCTTTTGGTACAGACAGGTCGCAGTCTTATTTCTCCACCAGCTACTACGGCGATAACGGCTGGACGGTAGCCGACCGCGTACACCGCTACACGCTTAACTTCCGCAACAACTACAAGTTCAATGATCGTTTATCCGTAGGCTTTTCTACCCTGGCCTCTGTACGTCAGCAGAAAGCGCCCGGCGCCCTAGCCCGTAACAGCAACCCAGTAGAGGGGAAGTACGATCGCGACTTTGACATTAACCCCTTCAGCTATGCCCTCAATACCAGCCGCACCTTAACGGCCTATGATGAAAAGGGGAAGCCGGAATACTTCCGCCGCAACTTTGCACCCTTTAACATCCTCAACGAGCTGCAGAATAATTACATGGATATAAACGTGATCGATCTGCGCCTGCAAGGCGATCTCTCCTACCAGATAACACCCGGCTTACGCTACGAGTTCGTAGGTGCGTTACGGTATGTAAAGTCAACCCGCGAGCACCAGATCACGGAGAATGCAAACATGGCGCAGGCCTACCGCGCAGCCGGCAACTCCACCATCCGGCAGAATAACAGGTTCCTGTACCGCGACCCGGACGATCCCGAAGCAGAACCGGTAGTGGTGCTGCCTTATGGCGGGTTTTACAACCGTACGGAAGATCAGCTGGTGAGCTACGATTTCCGCAACGGCTTAAACTACAATCATACATTTAACGATCAGCATGCGCTGAACCTGCTGGGTGGTATGCAGGTAAAATCGGCCGACCGCCAGAACTTTTCCAACACCGGTTATGGCTACCAGTATAATAACGGCGGCACGCCGTTGTATGACTACCGCATACTGAAGCAAACCATAGAAACGAATTTTCCTTATTTCGGCATGAGCAAGGATTACGACCGCTTTGTAGCCTTTTACGGTACCGGCACTTATTCCTACCGCTCTAAATATAATTTAACCGCCACCGCACGTTACGACGGTTCCAACCGCCTGGGCAAATCCACCCGGGCGCGCTGGCTGCCCACCTGGAGCGTAGGCGGCGCCTGGAATGCAGACCGGGAACCCTTTATGGAAAATGTTAAATGGGTTGATTACCTGACCCTGCGCGGCAGCTATGGCTTAACCGCCAGCATGGGCCCTGCCACCAACTCCAGCATTGTGCTGCGTAACATTAATACCAGCCGGCCTTATTTAACAGAAGTAGAATCCGTGATACAGCTGGCCAACCTGGAAAATGCAGACCTTACCTGGGAAAAGCTCTACACCGCTAACGCAGGCGTGGATGCCAGCCTGTTTAACAGCCGTATGAACTTTAGTGTAGATGTATACCAGCGCAAAAGTTTTGACCTCATCAGCATCATTAAAACCTCCGGTATTGGCGGTGAGCCTTTAAAGGCCGCCAATTATGCCGACATGGATTCTTATGGTACCGATGTGCTGATAGGCGGAAAAGTGATCAATAAAAAAGAATGGGGCTGGACCACCAACTTAACTTTTGGATATAACTACAACAAGATCACAGATGCCAGGAACCGGCCCGACATTTTTTCACTGGTACAAGCCGAAGGCGGTAACAAGCAGGGCTACCCGGTGCGCAGCTTATTCTCCATCCGCTATAAGGGCCTGGATCATGAAACGGGTGTGCCCCTGTTCACCGACGAAACAGGCAAAACCGCGCAGGCCGTGTACCTGCAGGATCAGAACACGGATTACCTGGTATACGAAGGCCCGGTAGATCCTGTGTACACCGGCGGCTTTTCCAACACTTTCCACTACAAAGCCTTTTCCCTCAATATATTCCTCACCTACCAGGCCGGCAATAAGATACGCCTGTACCCCGCTTTTAAAACCAGCTATTCCGACCTGGATGCCATGCCCAAAGAGTTCCAGGACCGCTGGGTAATGCCGGGCGATGAGCTTAAGACCAATGTGCCTTCCATACTGGGCCTTTTTGAGCAGGCTACCCTGAGCGGAGCGCATCCCTACAACAACTACAACTACTCTACCGAGCGGGTGGCCAAAGGCGATTTTGTGCGGTTAAAAACCGTATCCCTCACCTATGTGCTTCCGCCGCAGCTGTTACGGAGAATGCACTTTAGCAACATTTCCGTAACAGGCGCTGCTATTAATCCCTGGCTCATTTACTCCGACAGTAAGCTCAAGGGCCAGGACCCTGAATTTTTTAATTCCGGCGGCGTAGCCCAGCCTATTCAAAAGCAATTCACGCTTTCACTTAAAGTTAGTATCTGATGCAGAAGAAATTATTCATATATACGTTGATGTTAGTGCTGTGTATGGGCACAAGCTGTAAAAAGTACCTGGAAAAACCGCCGGATAACCGTGCGGAGCTGAACTCACCGGAGCAGGTAGCCCAGCTGCTGGGTACCGCTTATCCCCAGGCTAATTATATGGCGTTCTTTGAATCCATGTCCGACAATGTGGATGATAAAGGCGCCGGGGAGCTGGATAATACCAATGTGGACCCTTACTTTTTCCGGGATGTGCGGGAAGATCAGCAGGACTCGCCGGAGTATTACTGGGATGCCTGTTATGCCGCCATAGCCGCCGCTAACCAGGCGCTGGAAGTATGTGAAAAGGCCGCCAATAAATCGGCTTACCGCTCTGAAAAAGGCGAGGCATTGCTGGCACGCGCCTACGCACATTTTATGCTGGTGAATGTTTTTTCAAAAGTGTATGATGCAAATACCTCCGCATCAGACCCTGGCATTCCCTATGTAACGGTACCGGAAAATATAGTGATGAAACAGTATGAGCGCAAAACCGTAAGCTATGTGTACGACATGATAGAAAAGGATATTACCGACGGCATTCCCTTACTGGACGATACCCGCTATGCCGTACCCCGCTATCACTTTACTACCGCAGCTGCACACGCATTTGCCGCACGTTTTTATTTATTTAAGAAAGATTATACTAAAGTGCTGGAACACGCCAACCAGGTGCTTTCCGGTAACGTAACAGCGCTGCTGCGGCCCTGGAACACCACCTACACCAGCATTACCTACCTTGAGCTTTTTGCCCGTTACGCACGCGCCACCGAGCCGGCCAACCTGCTGCTGGTGGAAACACCCTCCTGGTGGGCGCGCAATTATTTCAGGGTGCGGTACGGCCTTACCTCCGGCAAGCGGGATGAGATCCTGCGCAGGAATGTAACCGGCGGCAACTGGGCATTTAATTTCCAGGTGTTCACCTCCGGCACAGAGAATTACCTGCTGCCAAAGATCAATGAACATTTTGTACGGAGTTCTGTTAACGCCGATATAGGCGTAGGTTATGTGGTAGTGCCCATACTAACCACCGAGGAAGTGCTGTTTAACCGCGTTGAAGCCAATGCATACCTGAACAATACCGCCGCAGCGCTGGCAGACCTGAATACTTATGCCAGCACACGCATTGCCAATTACGATGCCGGCCAGCATATTATTAATGCGACTAAGATCCGGAACTACTATGGCACCACTAACCTGCAAAACGGCATCCTCAGCACACTGTTTGGCTTTAAACGGGCGGAGTATGTGCAGGAAGGTATGCGCTGGCTGGATCTGATCCGTTACAAAGCACCTGTAACGCATTATACAACCGATGGAGATATCATGGTGCTGGGCGAAGATGATCCGCGCCGGGTATTTCAATTGCCGCAGTCCGCAGAGCTGGCCGGCCTAAAACTGAATCCACGATAATATATGATGACCTTCAAAGACGATACACAAATGAAACATATACTGCTTGCAGGCGCTTTTTTACTGTGCCTGTTAACCGCCTGTAAAAAAGACGACGACCTGGGCGACATCGATAACATACCCGGCCTGGGCGGCGATACCTGGACGCCCGGCCCCATTGATAACTGGATCAAAGACAGCCTGACCGTACCGTATAACATTGCCGTTAAATACAAGTGGGACCAGGGCGAGCTGGAATTGAACCGTACGCTGGTGCCGCCTAAGGAAGAGAAGATCATACCCGTGCTGAGCTCCATAAAAAAAGTATGGATCAGCAATTATGTAGCAGAAGCAGGTGAAATATTTATGAAACGCTTATGCCCCAAGTTCTTTGTGCTGGTGGGCAGCGCCAGCTACAACCCCGATGGCACCATTACCCTGGGCACCGCAGAAGGCGGCCGCCGTATTGTGCTGTATGTGCTGAACGATTTCCGCATTAAGGGTATGAGCGACTATACCCCCTCCGATTCCAACAACGTGAAAATGCTGTTCCATACCATAGAGCATGAGTTTGGGCACATCCTGCACCAGAACGTCATGTACACGCCTGATTTTAAGCGTATATCCGTTGGGCGTTATACCTCCAACTGGAACAACGTATCCGACGAAACGGCCCACCAGGACGGGTTTATAAGCGCCTATGCCATGAGCGCGCCGGATGAGGATTTCGTGGAAATGATCTCCATTATGCTTACAGAAGGCAAGGCCGGTTTTGATAACCTGGTGAACAGCATTACCGGCACCAGCCCCAATGGCACTACTGCAGCTGTTGCAAAAGATAAGCTGCGGCAGAAGGAAACCATCATAGTGAACTATTTCAACGATACCTGGCATATTAATTTTTACAACCTGCAGGCAAGGACCAGAGCGTCCATTGTGGCACTGATTAAATGATTTACAAATGAGATCACAGCTGGCATACTGCCTTTTAGTAATACTATCGTTTTGCTCCTGCCGCAAAGATGATAAATCGGTTTTTGACCTTTCGCCGGATGAGCGTATTAACCAGGCACTGAGCAAGTACCAGGCCGCGCTCACCGCGGCGCCCAATGGCTGGGAAGCACGCATTACCACCGGTACCGGCGGTATTTTCAACTTCCATTTTAAGTTCAATGATGGCAACCGTGTAGTAACCTATGCGGATATTGATACCACCAGCTCCGGCACTGCCAGGGAAAGCAGCTACCGGCTAAAAGCCCTGCAGCAGCCCAGCCTGATCTTTGATACTTACACCTACCTGCACATGCTGGCCGACCCGGACGGAACCGTGAATGGCGGGGATGATGGCGCCGGCCTGCAATCTGACTTTGAATTTGCCATAGACACGGTAACAACCGACAGCATAAAGCTCACCGGCCGCTATAACAAAACCAAAGTAACCCTGTACAAGGCCACGCCCGCACAGGAAGCAGCCTGGCAGAACGGCGACTGGCGGAAGGCGCTGAACTTCCAGTACCTGAACCGCATACTGCAATACTTCAAACGCCTTAGCTGGGGCGCTAATGCATACGATATTACTTTTAATAACCAGCAGCGAACCATCATATTCGCCTGGGTAGATAACAGCGGCAACCCGCACCGGGTTACCGCCCATTTTTATTACACCAGCCAGGGGCTTTTCCTGGTTACGCCTTTTACAGATGGCGCTGTTACTATCACCAGCTTAAACAGCGGCAGCTGGAATGCAGGCAGCAATACCTTGCAGGTACAGGTCAACGGCGCCACGCAGGGCACTATTGCAGGCGCTATCAGGCCCGCGCGTATTGATCTGCAGGCCCCCAGGCGCTGGTGGCAGTTTGCCGCCCAGCAGGATAGTTACTGGGCCTCCAATAACGGTTTTCATGTAAATGGGGTGGACGATGCCTTTCACGTACGCAGCATCGACAACTTTGCTTTCCTCATCTTCTGGCCGGCCTACGGCCGCCAAAGCGGTATTATCTATGACTTGCTGGGTTATATAATCGTTCAGCCGGATGCGCTTTCCCTTGACTTCGGATCCGCCTACATACCGCCCACCTTTACAACAGATGGCCGCATTATTTTCCGGGAATTCGGTACCCTGGGCGATGTGCCGCCTGCCGCTACAGCAGCATTTGAGAGCACCAATACACAAATGATAGAAGCCCGCGGCTATTACCTGGTGCAAACCGGCGCCACCACTTATGATATGGTAAGCGCCAAAGACGCGCTGGCCTGGATCACCTGGGAATATTAAATCGTTTATAAGCTTAATAATTCATCATTCTTTCACTCAAACTATTGTATTATGAAAAGCGTTACCACTCACGTTGCCTGCCTGATGTTACTGGCCGTTAGCCTGCTGTATGTTGCCTGCTCTAAAGAAGGCCCCACCGGCCCGCAGGGTGAACAGGGACCTCCGGGCTCAAATGGTGCGAACGGCGCTCCGGGCGCAGCCGGCCCACAGGGTGAAAAGGGCGATACCGGCACCGCCAACGTTATTTACTCTGAATGGCTGGATGTAGTATTTGAAGCAGATACTTTCAGAAATGCCGGCGTATTGGATACCCTTGGCTATTACGGCGGTATAGAAGCGCCCAAGCTGGACCAGACCATGCTCACCACCGGTGAAATGAAGGTGTACGTGAACCTGGGTACGGCCGCTGTTCCTAACGTAGTGCCCCTGCCCTATTACGATGTATATTTTAACGTGAACATCAATGTTAACTTCCTGACAGGAGGCATTTCCCTGTATTCCAATATTGACCCCAGCACGTTCATAGATTCGGAAAGCAATGAAAAGATCCAGCAATACCGTTACATCCTGATCCCCGGTGGCGCCAATGCCCGGAAGGCCAAGAATATAAACTGGAATAATTATAAGGAGGTGAAGGCATACCTGAAGCTGAAGGACTAGATTCAATTACGAATTATTCAATTACGAATTACGAATTGTGTACCGCTATTGGACAGGTGTTCAATATTTGAGTAATACCCCGTTTATTGTTAATATTCGTAATTCTTCATTACGAAATACTTAATTCGTAATTCGTAATTGAATAATTCGTAATTAAGTAAATTGCACCATGAACTGCCTTATTGTAGACGATAACAAGCTGGCCCGCACCGCCATGAAACAGCTCACCAGCCATGTAGAGCACCTGCAGGTAGTGGCGGAATGCAACAGCGCCATGGAAGCCTATAACATCCTGCAAAAGGAAAAGGTAGACCTGCTGCTGCTGGATATTGAAATGCCCGGCATGAGCGGCATTGAGCTTACCCGTAACCTGGGCCGTAAACGCCCGGTCATTATTTTTACCACCGTTAAAAAGGAGTATGCGGTAGAAGCATTTGAGCTGAACGTAGCCGATTACCTGATAAAACCGGTAAACCCCGCCCGTTTTATACAGGCCATTGAAAAAGCCCGCGAAATACTGGACAGCAACAGCCGCGAATTACAGGTAGCGGATAATGAATTTATCTTCATCCGCGATAACGGCGTGCTGAAGCGCATTAAAATGGATGATATCCTTTTCCTGGAAGCCATGGGCGATTACGTGAAGCTGCACACCACACAAAAATTCCATGCCATTCACACTACGCTGAAAGCCGTAGAAGAAAAATTACCTGCCGCCCGTTTTATGCGGGTGCACCGCTCCTATATTGTGGCATTAGATAAGATCGAAGCCATCGAAGACGGCACCATTAATATCTGTAACAACGCTATTCCCATTGCAGATGCATACAGAAGCCCGCTGAACAGCAGGTTGAATCTGCTCTAGATCCCCCTTTAGCCATCTGCAAATATGCATATTTGCACATCTGCACATTAAACGACACTTTTCCCTTTTCCACCGATAGCTGCTGCCTGTTGAACAATTTGTGCGCATATCACCTTTTGCACAGCCGTATCTTTGGGTCGTTAAACAATTGATCAACACAAAAAAACAAAACAATGAAAAAGTTAGGAATATTAATGGCAGCCGCTATGTTATTTGTAGGTGCATCCGCTTTTGCCGGTACACCCGTTACCGTTAAACAGGCCGCTCAGAAAGAAGCTGCCACCACAACTAAAAAAGCGCACAAAAGCCACAAAAAACATCATCATACTGCAAAATCAAAAGCCAAAACAGCTGCTGCTCCTAAAGCCAAATAAGGCCCGTTGAGGTAAGCACAGGTTTAACGTACCACTACAACGTTAAACGGAATTGTTCTGGTCCGGCTGTATCACGCGGGACCAGATTTTTTCCTTTAGAGCATTGCTGACCATCAGTACTACTAAAATCGTAATTTAGAAGGGCCTTAAACGATAGATACAAGCTACTCATGCAGTCAAAACGGATCAAATACTATTTACTGGGCCTGTTCATCACAGGTATGATCCTCTTCATCATACTGCAGTTCAACTCTTCCAAGAACATCCGCAAACTTATATCCGGCAATGAACAGCTGCTGCAGGAGCTCAGGGTAAAAAATGAGCTGCAGAAGCTGCAAACCAATATGGCCAAAACCGACAGCAAGGTTAGGGGCACCGTTATTTCTCAGGACACCCTGCATGTAACCGGCATTGAAGCGGAAATAGCCATTATTAAATCCGACCTGAACACCATCAATAAAATGATGCTGGACGACAGCACGGAAAAGCTGCTAACCCAGCTGAACTACCTGGTGGATGAAAAGAACAACTTTAACGTGCAGGTGCTGGATACCTTTTACGGAACGGGTAAAAAGGCAGCGGAAAAGGTGATCAACAACGAAAAAGGCAAACGCCTGGGAGAAGCCATCAACACCATTATCCACCTGCTTGACAGTACCCGGCAAACCGTAGTGAACCGCACCGTGCATATCATAGATACCAGCGGGCAAAAAGCCCAGAGCTGGGGCACCATACTGGTATGCTGCGCCTGTATAGCCAGCCTGCTGGGCTTTTTATATATCATCAGCCGCATCCATCAGCAGGAGCAATTGATAGATGCCCTGGATCAGTCACAGCAAAAAGAACGCAAGCTCTCCGCCATTAAAGAGCAGTTCCTGGCCAATATGAGCCATGAGATCCGTACTCCCATGAATGCGGTGCTGGGCTTTACACGGCTGCTGCAGGGCCAGTCGCTGAATGATAAATCCAAGGAATACGTATCAGCCATTCAAAGCGCCGGCGAAAACCTGCTGGACATTATCAACGACATACTGGACATTTCCAAAATAGAAGCCGGTATGATGCGGCTGGAACCGGTTTCATTCAGCCTGCGGGGTAGCCTGCACGCCCTGCAAACCATGTTCCTGCCTAAAGCCGTGGAAAAACATTTAAGCCTCATAGTCATAATCGAAGATAACATCCCGGACATCCTGTACGGCGATGTATTGCGGCTTACACAGGTGCTGGTGAACCTTACCAACAACGCCATCAAGTTCACCAATGAGGGTTCCGTTACCATCCGGGTAAGCCTGGCGCAGCAGCACGATAATAATGTTCGTATACTCTTTACAGTGAAAGATACCGGCATTGGTATTGCCTCCGATAAGCTCCCCTACATTTTTGACCGCTTTAACCAGGCAGAAGCCAATACCACCCGCAAATACGGCGGTACCGGCCTGGGACTGGCCATTGTAAAACAGCTGGTGGAGCTGCAGCACGGAAAGGCAACCGTAGAAAGCCAGCCGGGCAAAGGCAGCACCTTTACCATAGAGCTTCCCTACACCTTAGGCGAAGTAATGCCGGAATCCGGCGCAGAGCTCTACAACGGTAACGGGCAAACACCTTACACAGATGCGCACTTGCTGATAGCGGAAGATAACCGCATGAACCAGGACCTGCTGCGGCATTTGCTGCATAACTGGCACCTGCATTTCCATGTAGTGAACAATGGTATAGAAGTATTACAGGCCCTGGAAAAACAACATTTTGACCTGGTGCTGATGGATATACAAATGCCTGAGATGGATGGCTATACTGCCGCCCGTAAAATACGGCAGGAGCTGCGCTCCAACATTCCCATTGTAGCCATGACCGCCCATGCCATGGCCGGCGAACGGGAAAAATGCCTGAGCTATGGTATGAATGAATATGTAGCCAAACCCATACGTGAAGAAGAGCTGTACCGTATCATACAGGTGTTTACCGGCAAAACCGGCCCGCCGGAATGGCTGGTGAATCATACACCCGTGCATAACCATAAAGAGCTGCCAACCCATTTAATAAGCCTGCAATACCTGCAGGATCTTTCCAAAGGCGATAAGGCATTTGAACGCACTATGCTGCAACAGTTCATTGCACAGCTGCCGGAAGACCTGTCACTGCTGAAAGCCGCCATTACCGCCGGGGATATCCCGGCTATACGCAGTATTGCACACAACATTAAGACCACCGTTGCCTTTATTGGCCTGGAACACCCCTTGTATGCTTTCCTGGATCCCATGGAGCAGCTAAGCGATGAACATTACGATCCCACCCAAACCGCCGCACAGTTTGAATCACTGAAACAGGTATGCCTGCAGGCAGTGGAAGAAGCGCTGGAAATACTTCTGTAATGCTGAACACAAAACGCCGGATGCTTAACGCCGGAAACAATGCTTTCAGCCCCCTGCGCTGCATTATTTTGGCGTTAAGCGTTAAGCATTCAGCCTTAAGCATTTACTCACCACACCTGTGCTTTTTCCTTGTTCAACGACACTTATTCCCTGTTCACCGAAACCGGACCAAAACCCGTAGATACTTGCCCTAATTTTAGCATAGCAATTCTAAAAAACGCATTATTACTTAATCAATTTTTAAAACGACAAACATGAAAATCACGAAAAGCCTGATCGCAGCCGCTGTATTATTTCTGAGCGTTAGCGCAGTATCTTTTGCACAGGATGCAAAAACCAAACATCCTAAAGAAGCTAAAATGGCCAGCGACACCACCAAGAAAGCTGCTCATCATCACGTAAAGAAAGTGAAAGAAGAAGCTAAGAAAGGCTAATAATCCAAGGATAGGATCTCACTAAAAGGCCCTCCGCTAATGCCGCGGAGGGCCTTTCTTATTTATTCAACAGCTCCTTTACCAGGTGCTTATAATTTTTGCCCAGCGGCAGCTGCTTCTTATTCTTCAGGCTTATGGTATTGCCTTCAATATAATGCACATACTTTTTGTTCAGGATGTATGATTTATGGATGCGTATAAAAGCATCGGCCGGCAGCTGCTCCTCAAAGCTGCTGAGCGTGCGTGGAGTTAACAGGAACTTATCGGCCTCCCACACCTTCACATAGTTACCCAGGCTTTCCAGGTAGTACACCGCATCCAGGTCCAGCAGCACCAGCTTTTTGTCGGATTTAATGTAGATCTGCGCAGGTGCTTTGCCCGCAGGCGCAGCAGGTGCGGCATCACCGGCCTTTATTTTTAACGTATGCATGGCCAGCGCGCGGCTAACGGCTTTTAAAAACCGGTCAAAGCGGAAAGGCTTTAGCAGGTAATCGCATACTTCCAGCTCAAAGCTTTCCAGCGCATGCTCTTCGTAGGCCGAGGTAATGATCACCAAAGGCCGCTGCTGCAGCGTTCTTAACAGGTCCAGACCATTGAGCTTTGGCATGCGTATGTCCAGGAAAATAAGGTCTATTTTATGTTTGCTCAGAAATTCAAGCGCTTCTGCAGGGCGGTAACACTGCCCGCTGTTTTCCAGGAAAGGAATATCCTCCATGTATTTCAGGATCACTTCATGGGCCAGGGGCTCATCATCAACTATAAGGCAGCGCATGCTCATAAGCGGTTCAGTTGCAATTCGGCTTTAAAAGTATGATTTTTTGCCCCTGTATGCAGCAGGTGGCTGCCGGGATACAGCAGCGCCAGCCGCTTTTGCAGGTTGCTAAGCCCAATGCCGGGTGCAGCAGGCGCTTGCTCCTCAAAGGAATTTTCACAGCTGAAATACAGCTGCTGTGCTTCACATTCCAGGTGAATGTGCAGGAAGGCATTTTCTTCTGCAGGCTCAATACCATGCTTAAAAGCATTCTCAATAAATACGATCAGCAGCATAGGTGGTATCTGCAAGGCAGGGTCGGTAATGTTCTGTGTAAAACGCAGGTCCAGTATTTTTTTAAGCCGGATCTGCTGCAGCTGTATATAATCTTCCAGGTACTTTATTTCCTCCCCGATCCCTACCAGCGGCTGCTGCCCTTTATAGATCACGTAACGCATCAGGTCAGAGAGCTGCAGAATGCTTTCCGGCGTTTGCGGGGATTGCTGTAAGCTAAGCGCATACAGGTTATTGAGCGTGTTAAAAAAGAAATGCGGGTTAAGCTGCTGTTTCAGCAGGTACAGCTCCGTACCTGCCTTTTCTTTTTCCAGCTGCAGAATGCGGCTGTTCTGCCGCGTCCATTGCACTGCCAGTATTACGGGCAGGCTGAATAACAGGATGCCCAGCGCTGCAAAGGCATTTTCCAGCTTAAAGGGATTATCCGGGAAAATGGCGCCCAGCAAATGATTAATGGGCAGGGATATTAACAGCTGCGCGATGAGCGGATAGCATACCACTACCGTTGCAAAAGCGGCCAGGATATACCATAGCACGCCCTTTTGCTTTAATACCTTCAATACCAGGAAACGGCTGTTAATGTAAAAGAAAAAGTACCCGCACAGGTACATAAGCAGGAATTGTATAAAGAACGACAGGAACGTGCCAAAGTACTGTACGATCTTTATAATGCTGAACTCAAAACCTATCAGCAGCTGCTCGGGACTATGATACCGCGGATCATGCAGGCTGGATACCCCCATTACCGCCAGCGTAAGTGAAATGAGCGTAATGGTGATCAGCACCGCATTTTCCAGGCTGATCTTTTGCAGCAGCGGAATACGCTGCACCTGCAGCCGGTAGCTGGCATTGGTTATTAAAATCAGCTCTAGGATCAGCGCAGCCATCGCGCAGCTTACCGGGTAAAAACCTTCCAGCCCGGGGGCCTGCAGGCGAAAGAGTATCAGGGTGGTTAACGGTAAGGCTCCACAAAAGCAGATCAGCCAGCAGATAATATATCCCTTGCGTGAAAATTGCTGCAGCCATCGCTGCCGGTACCAGCCAAACACCAGCACAGGCAGCAGCAGAAAGAACAGCAGCAACAGCTGACTGCCGTACGCTTCCCAGTCAGGATCAGGTTCCCGTAAGATCAGCAGCCAGGGAATTAAACCGGCGAACAACCAGGCATCTGCATGCTGTGAAAAAATATTTTTAGTCCGTAACATATAAGCGGGATAAAAGAACAGCGAATATAATACCTGCACAAATTTTAATGACGAACGTACCGGTTTTCATGATGTAGGTGTTTTTGTGCGTAAACAGGGTCATACAGGACGTTTGTCAGCCATCCCCTGTCCACTGTCACTTATTGTTGAACAGCGCCTGCAGCGCGCCTAATTTGCCACCTGTTCACTAAAACAATCCCCCATGTACCGACTACAGATCCGGCAGCTCACCAAAAGTTATGGCAATGGTGTAAAAGCGCTGAACAATGTATCCCTGAATATTTCCAACGGCCTGTTTGGCCTGCTGGGGCCTAACGGCGCCGGCAAATCCACCCTCATGCGCACCCTGGCTACCCTGCAGCTGCCGGATAGCGGTCAGGTATTTTTTGACGGGCATAACATTCACCAGCAGCCGCAAACCCTGCGCAGCCGCCTGGGTTATTTACCGCAGGATTTTGGCGTATACCCGAAAATATCTGCGCTGGCATTGCTGGATCATCTGGCAGTGCTGAAAGGTTTGCTGCATAAAAAAGAAAGGCAGGAACAGGTATTGGCCCTGCTGCAGCAAACCAATTTGTACGCCGTGCGCAAACAGGCCGTAAGCACCTTTTCCGGCGGCATGCGCCAGCGTTTTGGCATTGCGCAGGCGCTGCTGGGCAGCCCGCAGCTGATCATTGCAGATGAGCCTACGGCCGGCCTGGACCCGCAGGAGCGTAACCGCTTCCACGACCTGCTGAGTGAAATTGGCGAACAGGTGGTAGTGCTCTTATCCACACACATTGTTGAAGATGTGCACGACCTGTGCCCGGAAATGGCGGTACTGGCGGGCGGGCGGATAATTATACAGGGCAGGCCTGCTGTCTTAACAGCAGCGCTGGAAGGAAAGGTATGGCGCAAAACAGCAAGCAGCGCTGCGCTGCAAAGTTACCAGTCGGCCTTACAGGTGATCTCCACCCGAAGGACCGGCGGGCAGATCCAGGTATATGTGCTGGCTGAACAATGCCCCGATAGCGGCTTTGAACCTTTTTATCCCGGTTTGGAAGCCGTTTATTTTTCCGCATTAAAGGAGGAGGTAATATGTTAAGCGCTTTATTAAAATTTGAGCTGTTATACCATGCCCGCCAGCTTTCCTTTAAAATAGCAGCAGTGCTGTTCTTTGCGCTGGGTGTGCTTTTCACTTTTGGCAGCTTTGGCGGTGCGGAGGTATACAAAAATTCGCCCTATGTGATCACCGTTACGGTGGGCCTGCTTTCACTGTGCTGCATCTTTGCCGCAATCCTGTTTTGCGCTAACGTGGTGCTGCGGGATACCGCTTACCGGATGGAGGCTGTATTATTTGCTACTTCCCTGAAACGCAGGCACTATTTTATAGTCCGTTTCCTGGGATTGCTGGCTGCAACCTTTGTTATGTTATGCTGCGCAGCGCTGGGCATTGCCATTGGCGCTGCCGGGGAGCCGGGTTCTTTTCATTTGCTGAGCTTTTGCCAGCCTTTGCTGGTGTTTGGCTTGCCCAATGTATTATTCAGCAGCAGCCTGCTTTTTTGCACGGCTGTATTAACCCGTAGCGCAAGAGCTATTTATGTGGCCGGGCTGTTGTTATACATCCTGTACCTGGTAGCAGCTATAGCAGGCAACTCGCCCATGATGGCTGCATCAGTGTTAAAACCCGGCGGGCCGGATGCGGTCTCCGTTTTAACAGACCCCTTCGGGCTCTCAGCTTTCTTTGGCGAAACCCGCAGCTGGAACAATGCACAGCGCAACACACAGCTCTTTCCCTTGCAGGGCATTTTTTTACTGAACCGCTTACTATGGACGGGTTTTGCGCTGGCGTTGTTAGCGCTGGGCTATCGCTTTTTTGCGTTCCGCCTTACTGCAGGTACTGTTAAAAAAACGCTTACAATAACGCAGCAGCAACCAATTACGCAACCTTATTATAACGTAGCCGTACATACGCAGGGCATTGCCTATGACCTATCCGTATTTTACTCCCAGCTTAAACAGGAAGTATGGTTTGTATGCAGGCACATTCCCTTTATGGCCATGCTGCTTTTATGGATCTTCCTGTATACGGTGGAGTTGAAGGATAGTTTAACAGGCCCTTACGGCATTCATTTTTATCCCGTTACCGGCTACCTGGCAGAAGCTATGCGTACGGTACGCCCTGCCCTGCTGCTGCTGATATTTTATGCAGCAGAGCTGCTGACCCGTGAAAGAGCCGCTAACATGCAGCTGCTGGTATATAGCACACCAGCGCCCAATGCAGTGATATGGGCCGCGAAATGCGCAACCCTGGCCATCCTGGTGGCCATCCTCATTACGGCGAATATTGGCATAGGCCTGGGGTTACAGCTGGCCCATGACTATTATCAGCCCCAATGGGCAGTATATGCATCCCTGTATTACTACAGCGGCCTGCCCTTATTGCTGTTTGCTGTACTCATCCTGGTTATTCAAACCATAACGCCCAATAAATACCTGGGTATGCTGCTAAACCTGTTTGTAACAGCGCTGATCATATTCAGCCGGCGCCTGGGTATAACACATTACCTGTTACGTTATGCTACCGTACCGGAACTGCAGTATGCCCACATGAACGGGTACGGGCATTACACGAATGCCTTTAACTGGTATATGCTGTACTGGTGCGCCTTTGCAATCATACTTACTCTGCCGGCCCTGCGTATATGGCAGGGTGGCCAACCGTTAACGCCCAAGCACTGGCGTACTTTATTTACGCAATGGCCGGTGAAAGCACGTATAGGGCTGGCCGCTAGTATGATTATATGGATCAGCTGCGGAATGTACATTTTTCACCAGACCAATATACGCGGCCATTACATGAGCAGTAACACGCAGCTGCGCTGGCAGGCCGCATATGAGCAGCTATATAAACCGTTCGCCCATCTGCCACAGCCGGTTATTACTTCGGTAAAAACCACGGTAGCCCTGTATCCTGCAGCGGGCGCCTATACAGTCAGCGGCAGCTACCGTTTGCAAAACACCACCCGGGCAGCTATTTCAAAAATATGGGTGGGGGTAGATGCCAGCGTAAGCAACATTCAGCTCACCATACCCGGCGTGCTGCAGCAAAAAAAAGATGCAGCCTTTAATCAATATTGGTTTGAGCTGAGAACACCTTTATTACCTGGTGACACATTACCCTTATTATTTTCCCTGCAAACCAACCGCTCGGGATTCACCACTTTTGACAGTGAGCACAGCGTGGTAAGCAACGGCACTTATATTGAGCTGGAAAAATTTGTACCCTTCCTGGGTTATAATCCCGGGTTTGAAATAACAGATGAAAATGAACGCCAGCAACAAGGCCTGCCGGCACAGCAAACCGCCTCCGCAGCAGATACGGCCTATCATCTCATTGACCTGGAAACCACCATTTCTGCACCTGCAGATCAATATGTAGCAACCATCGGCACCTTGCAGCACTCCTGGCTAAACGGGCAGCGGCGCTACTTTCATTACAAAACCACTGCGCCCGTGAATTTTATGTTTGCGCTCAGCGCTGCACAATATGCTGTTAAGGAAGAAAAGTATAAAGGCGTACAGCTGCGCATTTGTTATACCAGCGGCCATGAGCAGAATATTGCGGCCATGCTGCAGGCCATGAAAGATGCGCTGGATTATTGTAACCAGCACTTTGGGCCCTATACCCTGCCGCAGCTTACAATGGCCGAAATACCGCAGTACCGCGGTGCAGCCACCGCCTATCCCGGGGTAATATTCAGCGCAGAACGTATTAATTTCCTGGCCAGCTACCAGGATACTGCGCTGGTGAACCAGGCCTATGCCATAACAGTACATGAAACATCGCACCAGTGGTGGGCCAACAAACTAAGCCCGGCAAATGGCCCCGGTGCTGCGCTGCTTACAGAATCACTTGCAAAATATACGGAGGCCGTGGTGCTGGAAAAACATTTTGGCAGGGAGCATTTACGCGCTTACCTGCGGGCGGATAACAACCTGTATTTTGGCATGCGCAATACCGGCAAACCGGAGCTGCCGCTGGCCCACACAGAAGATCAGCCTTTTGTGTATTACCAGAAAGGCGGCCTGGCCCTGTATGGCATTCGCCAGGCTTTGGGTGAAGCGGCGTTTAACGCAGCCCTGCAACGTTTGTTAAACAAGCATGCCTGGCCCGGTCCCAGGGCCACACCGGCAGATCTTATCAGCGAATTACAGCAGGGCGCCACTGCAGCCCGGCGGCAGGTAATTGAAGATAACCTGCAAAAAGTGATCGTATATGCATTACAGCTGAAAATGATTTCCCGCAAACCCTTACCAGGCGGGGATTACACGTTGCAGCTTCGCGTAACCGTTAATAAAACAAACAATGGCGCCCCATTGCCGCCCAATGATAATTTTGACATTGGCCTCTTTAACGGGCAACAGCTTACCATACAAAACCATCACTTTAACAAAAACATTACCATACTAACGCTCACGGTAAAACGCAGGCCACTGTCCGTGTCTATTGATCCTTATGGTTATGTGTTGGAAGAAGATAAAACAGACAATGAAGTAACCCTATAAAAAAAGCCGGCCTGAAAGTAATTTCAGGCCGGCTATCGCATTAATTATTAATTCTTAATTATTTCAGTCCATCCAGCTTCTTCTTCACTTCTTCTACCTTAGCAGTCTGGTTCTTGATAGCGTAGATCTTTTGCAGCGCGTACAGGCAGCTTTCGTAAGTCTGCTTGTCGCCGGCTTCCAGGTTGCCTTTAGCGGCAAAGCTGGCATCTGCTTTCTCAAAGTAAGGCAGCGCAGTGTTCATCAGCTCTTCAACTTTAGCCTGCAGCTCTTTTGCTTTGGGAGAGCTTTGCTCTTTGCTGCTTAAGCCATTCAGCTCTTTATTAAAGCCTACGGCACGGTTAAAGAACAGGGCGCCTAACTGGAAGTTAGCAGTAGGGTCGGCGGCATTCAGCTCCAGGGCTTTCTTGTAACCGGCTTCCGCTTTGCCCATCAGCTCATCGTAGTTGGCGGGTTTAGGCTGGTCCTCACCTTTTTCATCCCGGGGATTGGCCATGTTATCCACGCGGATAGCATAATCCAGCTGGGTCTGAAAATCGTTGGGATTTTCCTGCACCTTCTTTTCCAGCATGGTCATTAACTCCGCAGTTTTACCTGTTTTAGAGTAATAGATCATTTCCATGTCGTTAAAGCGCTTGTCTTTCGGATAAGCTTTCTTACCTTCTTCAATGGTTTTTAACCAGTTGGCGTTATCGCCTTTTTCTTCGTAAGCCTGTGCCAGTATTACATACAGGGCGGGTTCGCCTTTAAACTGCAGGTCTACGGCTTTTTGCAGGTAAACCAGCGCTGTATCCTTTAAGGTTGCATCTTTCTGGCTGGCCTGCTGTGCGGCATAACCCAGGTAAAAGGTCATTGAAGTATCCGTAGGAATGGTGCCGCTCAGGTTCTTACCATTGTAATACCTTGCAATATCAAATGCCTTATGGAAGTGCAGGTAGGCTGAATCCCATTTCTGGTCGTTCAGGTTAGCATAACCTGCGTTACCAACGGTAGCATACAGGTTAAACATACGCTGGTTAATTTCCAGCAGCGCCTCGGGCATCTTTGCATTTTTGTCCAGGGCTTTCTGATAAGCATCAAATGCTTCCAGCGCTTCCGGCACACTTTTATCTTTAGTGGCCATGGCTTCCATTACTTTGCCCTTTACATACCATGTTTTGGCATCATCTTTAGTTTTTTCGTTTTGCAGGGCTTCGTCAATGTCCGCTTTAGCCTTTGCCAGGTCCTGGTTCTTCAGTGCGTCTTCCGCGCTGTTAACCTTACCTTTTTGCGCAACGGCAGCAAGTCCGGCACTGCAAAAAAGAAAAGATACCAATAGTTTTTTCATGAGCTCAATTTTTAGTTGCTGATAACAATATAAGTATGGTTTGTTTTTAGATTACATTTCCATTTTCAGGATCGTAAATATCTGTGATTAATTTCAAATAATGACAACGATTATGAACCTAATGGCAAAATTGTCCACTAAGTCCACAATCGTATTATCAATTATTTCAAATTAAACTATTCGGTAGGTTGTGTATCCGCAGCATCCGTTGTTTCCGTGCTACCGGCATTGTCCCCGCCTTCCGGATTCTCGCCGTTTTCCTCCACTATATCTGCAATCACCTCCTGCTCATCCAGCCTTGCTACTGCGGCTATTTCATCGCTGTCATCCAAACGTATGAGGCGTACCCCCTGGGTAGCCCTGCCGGCTTCGCGGATGTCGGCTACTGCCATACGGATGGTAATGCCGGATTTACAGGTGATCATCAGGTCGTCTTTTTCCGTAACGTCCAACACTGCGATCAGGTTGCCGGTTTTTTCCGTGATATTAATGGTTTTAACCCCCTTGCCCCCGCGATTCGTGATGCGGTATTCTTCAATGCTGGTACGTTTACCAAAGCCTTTTTCAGATACCACCAGGATCGTACGGGACTCATCCTCCTTATTAACACAAATCATACCAACCACTTCATCGTTCTCATTATCCACTTCAATACCACGTACGCCAATGGCGCCACGGCCGGTATCACGCACGGTATTTTCGGGGAAGCGGATGGCGCGGCCGCTCTGGATGGCCATCATCATTTCGCTGTTGCCATTGGTAAGCTTAGCTTCCAGCAGCTGATCGCCTTCATTGATGGTAATGGCGTTCACACCGTTCTGGCGCGGACGGGAGAACTCTTCCAGCAAGGTCTTTTTAATAATACCGTTCTTGGTGCACAATACTATATAATGACTATTAATAAAGTCCTTATCGCCCAGGTCCTTGATATCTATAATAGCACGGATCTTATCGTCTGTAGGCAGGGTAATGAGGTTTTGGATGGCGCGGCCCTTGCTTTGTTTTTCGCCTTCCGGTATTTCATACACCTTTAACCAGAAACAGCGGCCCTTTTCTGTGAAGAACAGCATGGTATGGTGGGTAGAGGCTACGAACAGGTGCTCGATATAATCCTCATCACGGGTTTTACCGCCTATGGCGCCACGGCCGCCGCGCTTCTGCTGGCGGTAATCGTAGGCAGAGGTACGCTTGATATAGCCCAGGTGTGAAATGGTGATCACCACATCTTCCTCGGCAATAATATCTTCTATGCGCATTTCGCTGGCCAGGTACTGGATCTCTGTTTTACGCTCATCGCCGAATTTCTTCTTCACATCCAGCAGCTCGTCCTTAATGATGCGGAAACGCAGGGCTTCATCGCCCAGCACTTCTTTCAGGTATGCGATCAGTTTCATTACTTCATCATATTCTTCCTTGATCTTATCGCGCTCCATGCCGGTTAAGCGTTGTAAACGCAGCTCCAGGATGGCTTTGGACTGGATCTCAGAAAGGCCGAACTGGCTCATTAACCCTTCCTTGGCCACTTCCGGTGTGCGGGAAGCGCGGATCAGGGCTATCACCTCATCCAGGTGGTCCAGTGCTATCAGGTAACCGGCCAGGATGTGGGCTTTTTCTTCTGCTTTCCGCAGGTCGTAACGCGTTCTGCGCAGCACCACTTCATGGCGGAACTCTACAAACTCTACCAGCAGGTCTTTCAGGTTCAGGATGCGCGGACGGCCTTTTACCAGCGCCACGTTATTGATACCGTAAGAGGTTTGCAGCTCAGAGTATTTATACAGCTGGTTCACTACCACATTGGCAATGGCTTCACGCTTCAGGTCTATTACCAGGCGCATACCTTCCCGGTCGCTTTCATCGCGCACTTCGGAAATGCCTTCAATGATCTTGTCATCTGCCAGCTGGGCTATTTTCTGGTGTAATACGGCTTTGTTGATCTGGTAGGGCAGCTCATAGATCACCAGCCTTTCGCGGCCGGCTTTCGTGGTTTCCACATTGATCTTACCACGCACTACTACCCTGCCACGGCCTGTTTCAAAACCCTGCTTCACTCCTTCGTACCCGTAAATGATACCGCCGGTAGGGAAATCAGGCGCCTTAACATGTTTAATGAGGTCTTCGATAGAGATCTCACGGTTATCAATATACGCAACCAACCCATCTATCACTTCGCTGAGGTTGTGGGGCATAATGTTGGTGGCCATACCTACGGCAATACCGGAGGCGCCATTCACCAGCAGGTTGGGAATACGTGTAGGCAATACCGTAGGCTCTTCCAGGGTATCGTCAAAGTTCAGGGTAAAGTCTACTGTTTCCTTTTCAATATCTTCCAGCATGGCCTCTGCGATCTTCTGCATACGCACCTCCGTATAACGCATGGCTGCCGGATCATCCCCATCTACCGATCCAAAGTTACCCTGGCCGTCAACCAGCGGGTAGCGCATGGTCCAGGGCTGTACCAGGCGGGCAATGGTGTCGTAAATGGCCTTATCACCGTGCGGGTGAAATTTACCCATTACCTCACCCACCACACGGGCTGATTTCTTGTAAGGTTTGTTGGAGTTATTGCCCAGCTCATTCATGCCGAATAAAACGCGGCGGTGCACCGGCTTCATACCATCTCTTACATCCGGTAAGGCGCGGCCTACGATCACAGACATAGAGTAATCTATGTAAGCCGTTTTCATTTGCTCCTCGATGTTGATCTGGATAATCCTGCTTTCCTGATTTTCCTGGTTTTCGGTATTTTCTGCCATATCAGAATGTTGATTTTAACTGTTTGACCTTACATGGCAAAATGGCGCTATGTAAAATCATAAGTTGTACATCGTTAATTATTGGTTTACAGTTTTTTCTGCTTCGGAAAGCAGCGGTGCAAATATACGCTTTTTAGGCCGGTATTCAGCCGCTGTGGGAAAGGTTGTGCATAAATGGTCCATGGTCGATGGTCCATGGTCCATTGCCTATAAAAAAACAGCAAATTTGCAGGGAAAATGCAGGTTCTAATGTGTATTTTTTCAGGTCATTTTATTATAAAAATCCATCAAATAACCGCCATTCTGCCATAACCTGAACAGCACTTTTTTCTGATAGATGCCATGGACCATCGACCATTGACCATAGACTCCCCACGCATCTCCAATGCAGTAAGCTGATAATATATTCAAATATTCCTATATAGAATAAAAAAAATATTGGCAAACTATTTGTTTTTAACAATATGATAATCAGATATTAAACAGCGAGGAAAAAATAAATTCGACACCTTTGAAATCGGATCTTCTAAAAATTCCGAACATATGTAAGATCACTGCTGTTATTTCCCGTGATTCTGTAACCATGATAAAGCTTAAAGAAGAACTATGAGAAACATTCTGTTGTTTGGCGCCGGAAAATCTGCCACCTGCCTGATCGATTATTTGGTAAATAACGCACCCAGACAGAAATGGCATGTAACGGTAGTGGACCATGACTTAATGTTAATAAAAGCCAAAACCGGGAAATCCTATTACGTTACGCCCGCAGCTATTGATGTAAAAGACCAGGATGCACGCCAGCCGCTGATCGCAGAAGCCGACCTGGTAATTTCCCTGCTGCCCCCTGCCCTGCACATACTGGTAGCCCGCGACTGTCTTCAGATTAAAAAGCACCTGCTCACCGCATCCTATATTGATCCGGAAGTACGCAAGCTGGAAAAAGAGATTGAGCAGGCCGGCCTGCTGTTCATGTACGAGATGGGCCTGGATCCCGGCATTGATCATATGTCGGCCATGAAGGTGATCCATTCCATTGAAAAAAAGGGCGGGCTTATTTATTCGTTCCGCTCTTACTGCGGCGGGCTCATTTCCCCGGAAAGCAATGATAACGCCTGGCAGTACAAAATATCCTGGAACGCCCGTAACATAGTGCTGGCGGGCCAGGCCGGCGCTACCTACCGCGATAAAGGCAAGGTGAAGGAGCTAAGCCACGAACAGCTTTTTGATCAGTCCAAAACCATACAGATCCCCGGCCTGGGCAAGCTGGCATATTATCCTAACCGGGATTCGCTGGCCTATATGTCCTCCTATCACCTGGAGAACATTCCTACTTTTATGCGGGCCACGCTGCGCTATCCTGATTTTTGCGAAGGCTGGAGCGCGGTGATAAAGCTGGGCCTTACAGACGATACCCGTAAGCTGCAAACAGACCATCTCACCTATTTCAAATGGGCCACCCAGCATGTGAAAATAGATAAGCAGCTAAGCAATGAGGAGAACATGGCGCAGTACCTGAATGTAAGCAGTAAATCCAAGATCATACGGCAGCTGAAATACCTGGGATTACTGAATGGCGACGTAATAAATTTGGGAGAACAAACGAATGCTGCTATCTTGCAGCACATTATGGAAGCGCGCCTCATCATGCAGCCCAGTGATAAAGATATGATAGTGATGATGCATGAAATAGAGTTTGAACGGCGCAACATGGCCACGCGGATGCACAGCTATATGATTGTGCAGGGCGAAGATAGCTTACGAACGGCCATGGCAAAAACGGTAGGACTGCCCCTGGGTATTATGGCTAAGCTGATGCTGCAGGAAAAGATCACCGTTACGGGCCTCCAGATCCCCACGATGCCCGAAGTTTACAACCCGGTACTAAAAGAACTCGAAGAATTCGATATCCGTTTTGAAGAGAGTTTTGAATAGATAGAAAGTCTTTTTTTCCTATGATGAACTCTCCGTTTGATAATGAAGTCCTGCCGAAAGGCGGGACTTTTTATTTAATCTAAAATCCTCATCAGCTCCGCTACCCCTTCTGTAGCCGGCTTCTCAATACAATGCAGCTCCTGGATATTGCTTACAACAGGTATGCTTTTATCGATCACATACTTGGGTACATTGGGCCCTACATAATCCAGCAGGCCCGCTGCGGGATAAACGTTCAGGGAGGTGCCTACCACAACAAAAATATCTGCCTGCAGCACTTCTTTCAGGGCCACTTCTATCATGGGCACCGCTTCGCCAAACCATACAATGTGCGGGCGCAGCTGTCCGCCGTCAGCAGCCAGGTCACCCAGCTTTATATCTTCTGTAATGGGGTAAATGCGTTCCTCATCCAGCACACTGCGCATCTGGAAGATCTGCCCATGCAGGTGCAGCACATGTTTTGAGCCAGCCCGCTCATGCAGGTCATCAATATTCTGGGTTATAATACGTACATCATATTTCTCCTGCAGCTGTGCCAGGCCAAGGTGGGCCGCGTTAGGCTGCGCGTTGCTTACATCTTTACGGCGCAGGTTATAAAACTCCAGCACCAGGGCCGGGTTCTTTTGCCAGCCCTGCGGGGAGGCCACTTCATAAATATCATATTCTTCCCACAGGCCATTGCTGTCCCGGAAGGTCTTAATCCCGCTTTCCGCGCTTATGCCGGCGCCGGAAAGCACTACCAGTCGTGGTTTCATATCTTTTTATTTAAGGGTTACAAGTTATTTAATTTACCGGTTTTTTGATGGCTCTTTTAAGCTAACAGGTATAACGTATGGGTAACAGGTATATATTTGCACAAAATTAACATAGCATTTTGCGTACTTCCCATTATTTTCTTTATTGTGCCCTGCTATTGCTGGCCCCCTGCAGCCTGCTGGCACAAGATAAAGACAGCACAAAAGTTGCTAAAGACAGCTTACCGGCGTTTGGCAACACCCCGAAGCTGGATACTGCATCCAACATTAACCAGGATAGTGTGATCCGCTACCGCGTGAACGGCACTTACCTGAAAAGCATTATCCAGGACCTGGGCTATACGGCCAGCAGGCCTTTTCACTGGCAGGGCCGCGACTTTGCAAAGTTTGGTGTAGTAATGGGTACCGCAGGTTTGCTGATGGTGGGTGATTATGAGATTAAACAATTCATTCAGCGCAATCGCAGCAGCGGGCTTACTAAAGTTACGGACCAGATAGAACCCTTCGGTAACGCCTACTCGCCCTACCTCATTGGTGTGCTGTACCTCACCGGCGTGGTGGCCAAGAACCGTAACCTGGAGCATGCCTCGCTGATGGCCGCCAAATCCCTGCTGATCTCAACAGCGCTATATACTACCGCCAAGATCTTTATCCGCAGGCAGCGGCCTACCACCACCAACGATCCTTTCAGCTACAGCGCTCCCTTTAATGGCGATAAACGTTTCACCTCCTTCCCTTCCGGGCATATGCTTACAGTAACTTCGGTGGCTACCGCTTTTGCTGAGATCTATGGAAAAGATTATCCCTGGGTGCCCTGGGCGGCCTATGGCCTGGCTACTTTAACCGGCGCTACACGCATGTACCAGAACCGCCACTGGAGCAGCGATGTATGGATAGGCGCTTCACTGGGCTGGTTTGTAACCAGGACCGTTATCAGGAGCCAGCGCCGTCACTCTGTAAAAAAGGGTACTTATAGTCTACAGGTGGTACCATAGTCTCCTTAATAGTACGGGCGCTTAACCAGCGGTACAGGTTTAGCATAGAGCCAGCTTTATCATTGGTGCCCGAAGCCCTGGCGCCGCCAAAAGGCTGCTGCCCTACTACTGCGCCGGTAGGTTTATCGTTAATGTAAAAGTTGCCTGCGCTGTTCACCAGCTTTTTGGTGGCCAGGTCTATTGCATAACGGTCCTGCGCAATAATGGAACCGGTGAGCGCGTAATCGGAAGTAGTATCAACTAAGGTTAACGTCTCCTCAAATTTATCAGCATCGTAAGTGTAGATGGTTAACACAGGACCAAAGATCTCCTCGCACATCGTTTTGTATTTGGGATCAGTGGTTACGATCACAGTAGGCTCAATAAAATAACCTTCTGCTTTATTATAATTGCCGCCGGCAATGATCTTTACTTTAGGATCTTTCTTTGCATTATCTATATAGGCTGCGATCTTATCAAAGGAACGCTCGTCGATCACTGCGTTGATGAAGTTGCCGAAATCCTCTACCGTACCCATTTTCATGGTGCTTAACATAGCGGCCAGCTTTTGCTGCACTTCTTCTGAAATGTTGGAAGGCAGGTAGGCGCGGGAAGCAGCGGAACATTTTTGTCCTTGGTATTCAAAAGCGCCACGGGCCAGTGCAGTTACTACCACATCAACCAAGGCTGACTTATGAGCCAGTACAAAATCCTTACCACCGGTTTCCCCTACTATGCGCGGATAAGCGCGGTATTTATGAATGTTGGTGCCGATGGTCTTCCACATTTGCTGGAACACGCCGGTAGATCCGGTGAAGTGAATACCTGCAAACTCGCGGTGGTTAAAACATACCTCTCCCAACACAGGGCCATCCACATACACCAGGTTAATAACACCGGCAGGTAAGCCGGCTTCTATTAAGATCTGCATAAACACGCTGGATGCAAATACCTGCGTATCTGCAGGCTTCCATACCACCACATTGCCGCACATAGCAGCTACAGATGGCAGGTTACCGGCAATAGCGGTAAAGTTGAACGGCGTTACGGCCAATACAAAACCTTCCAGCGGGCGGTACTCTGTTCTGTTATGCACACCTGCGGAGCTTACCGGCTGCTGTTTATATATTTCGCTTAAGTAGTGTACGTTAAAACGCAGGAAGTCTATGAGCTCACAGGCGCTGTCTATTTCTGCCTGGTAGGCATTTTTACTTTGTCCCAGCATGGTAGCGCCATTCATATGATAGCGGTACTTGGTGGCAATCAGCTCTGCAGCACGCAGGAAAATGGCGGCGCGTTGTTCCCAGGGAGTATCAGCCCATTGGGTACGTGCGGCCAAAGCGGCGTCTATAGCGGATTGCACGTGGCTGGCTTCGCCCTGGTGGAACTGGCCCAGCTTATGTTTTATTTCATGCGGCGGGCGCACGTCTACCGTTTTACCGGTGCGCACTTCCTGACCGTTAATATACATGGGAATATCTGCAGGTGCAGCTTTGAATGCAGCCAGCTGCTTTTTTAATGCGGCCCTTTCGGGAGAACCGGGTGCATAATTATATACCGGTTCATTATGGGGTGCTGCAAATTGAAAATAGGCGTTATGCATCCTAAAAAGATTTAGTTTGTTGTAATAATAAGGTGTATGATGTGCAGATGTGCAAATATGCAGATGTGCAAATGACGGGCGGATGAGCGCTTGCATTTGTATATCTGCACTCTTGCACATCAGCTGTAAATTGCTAATATGCCGTTATGTAGCATGCGGATCATCTGCACATCTGCATATCCGCACATCTACATATTAATTACGCTTCCTCCTTCGCCATCATCAGGTACGCTTTAATAAACCCGCCCAGCTCTCCATCCATAACCGGCTGCACGTTACCTACTTCAAAATCGGTGCGGTGGTCCTTGATCATTTTATACGGATGGAATACATAGGAGCGGATCTGCGATCCCCATTCTATTTTACGTTTGTTGGCGTTGGCGGCGTTCTTTAGCTCTTCACGCTTGCGGATCTCCTCTTCGTACAGGCGTGACCTTAACATGGTGAGGGCCTTTTCGCGGTTCTCCCCTTGTGTACGCGCCTGCTGGCATTCTATAATAATGCCGGAGGGTATGTGCTTTAAACGTACTGCTGTTTCTACCTTGTTCACGTTCTGACCACCCTTACCTCCTGAACGGTAAAATTCCCATTCCAGGTCAGCGGGGTTTACAGCTATCTCTATCGTATCATCCACTAACGGATATACGAAAACAGATGCAAATGAGGTATGCCTGCGGGCATTGGCATCAAAGGGCGAGATGCGCACCAGCCGGTGCACGCCGCTTTCTGCTTTCAGCTGTCCATAGGCAAAGTCCCCGTCAAACTCCAGGGTAGCAGATTTAATGCCGGCGCCATCGCCGTACTGCACATCAATTTCAGATACTTTCCAGCCCTGCTTTTCGCCGTACATACGGTACATACGCAACAGCATCTCCGCCCAATCCTGGCTTTCGGTTCCACCGGCGCCGGAGTTGATGGTTAATACTGCCGGCATCTCATCTTCCGGCTGGTTCAGGGTGGATTTAAATTCCAGCTCATCCAGGTCAGCAAGGGCCTTCTGATAGGCTTCCTGTACTTCTTCTTCTTTGGCCTCCCCTTCTTTCTGGAAATCATTCAATACACTGCTGTCCTCTATAGCGGTTTGCACCTTGTCATAGAGGTCTACCCAGAATTTATTGACCTTAATTTCTTTGAGAATGGAAGTTGCCCGGGCATTGTCGTCCCAAAAGCCGGGCGCCAGGGTAAGCTGTTTATCATTTTCTATTTTGGCTATGCGGTCCGGGACGTTAAAGAAAACCTCCCAGGACGTGGAGACGGTCCCTCATAGCTTTAAGTTGCTCTGCTGTCATAAGGTCGCAAATGTAAGCAAAAAGTGTGAATGTGGGAAGGGTGTTGTATATTAGCTTTAGCATAATATTTGTATATTTTTTAACACTGTTTCCTTCTGATGTTCGAAAACCTAACTATGCTATGGCAGCCGATGAAACCCTGCATTATAAGAACCAATCGATCTTTCATGCTATTGGGTTTATACTGGTCATAGGCGTTAATTTCCTGGCAGTGCAGATGCCTATCAATGGCATGCGAACGGGCGAGATTGCAGAAAAATACATGCATCTGTTGCTGCCGGCAACGATAACGCTGGATATTTGGGGCGCTATTTACCTGGCGCTGTTTGCATTTATTGTGTACCAGCTGTGGCTGGCTTTCTGGGGAGACCATCCGCAGGAGCTAACCAGGCTGATGACACATATGCGGCACTGGTGGCTGATCAGCTGCATGGCTAATGCCGGCTGGTTCTTTGCCTGGCATTATGAGCTGCTGCCTTTTTCCCTGTTACTGAAGCTGCTGCTACTGGTATCCCTTATTGCCATCCACTACAATTTTTCCATTGGTCATATGCACGTTTCCAAACGTGAAAAGCTGCTGCTGCAATTTCCCTTTAGCCTGTACCTGGGCTGGATCAGCTTTTCTACCCTGACAAATATTGAAACGCTGATGGTGTACTGGGGCTGGAACGGACAGCTGATTGGTATGGTTACCTGGACCGTATTAATGGTAGGCCTGCTGGCAGGTTTTGGCGCCTACATGGTTTTACAGCACCATAATATAATATATGGCCTGGTAACTATCTGGGCGCTAACCGGTATTATTATTAAAAGAAAAACTTCAGAAGGGCTGCCGGTACCGGCCGTTACCACCGCCTGCTATATTGCCATTGTGCTGATAGCCGGCACTATTGGCTGGTACTTCTACAAACGGAAAAAAGATCTGCAATCTTAGATTTATGATTTTCAGCCCTCCGGAAAATGCTATGGACCACCGGCCATGGACCATGGACTTTTTAATAAAATCCCAAATCTAAGAGCTACTTTTGAAGCTCAAATCACTTCACTATGTTTCCATCGACGAATCCGACTACGACGAAAGCCTGGCAACAGCTGCAGCAGCACGCCGCCAGCATGAAGCAGGTACATATGCGCCAGCTCTTTGCTGAAGACGCACAGCGTTTTGAAAAATTCTCCCTGCGGTTTGAAGATATACTGTTTGATTATTCCAAGAACCTGGTAACAGAGGAAACGCGCACCAAGCTGCTGGAGCTGGCAAAAGAGTGCCAGGTAGAGGCAGCTATTAAAGCAATGTTTGGCGCAGAAAAGATCAATGCTACCGAAGGCCGTGCAGTGCTGCATACCGCGCTGCGCAACACCTCCAATAAGCCCGTGATGCTGGATGGGCAGAATGTAATGGATGATGTGAATAAAGTGCTGCAGAAAATGGAGCACTACTGCCAGCAGATCCATTCCGGCGCACAAAAAGGTTACACGGGTAAGCCTATACGTTATATTGTGAACATTGGCATTGGTGGCTCCGACCTGGGCCCGGTAATGGTTACCGAAGCGCTGAAGCCATATTGGGTAAAAGGCATACAGCCCTACTTTGTATCGAATGTAGACGGTACCCATATTGCCGAAACCCTGAAGAAAGTAACCCCGGAAGAAACCCTTTTCCTGGTAGCTTCCAAAACCTTTACCACACAGGAAACCATGACCAATGCCAACACGGCCCGCGAATGGTTCCTGCAGCACGCAAAGGATGAAAAACATATTGCCCTGCACTTTGCAGCGCTTTCCACCAACGAAAAAGCAGTAAAGGCTTTTGGTATAGACCCGGTGAATATGTTCGAGTTCTGGGACTGGGTAGGCGGCCGTTATTCCTTATGGTCCGCCATTGGTTTAAGCATAGCCTTAACCATTGGCTTTGGCAACTTCAAAGCCCTGCTGGAAGGCGCCCATGCCGTGGATGAACATTTTACTACTACCCCGTTTGAAAAGAACATACCTGCTATAATGGCCTTGGTAGGTTTATGGTATGGCAACTTCTTTGATGCGGATTCCGAAGCAATACTACCATACGATCAGTACATGCACCGCTTTGCAGCCTATTTCCAGCAGGGAAATATGGAAAGCAACGGTAAGTATGTGGACCGTAACGGGCAGCCTGTTCCTTACCAGACCGGCCCTATTGTTTGGGGCGAGCCGGGCACCAACGGGCAGCACGCATTTTACCAGCTCATTCACCAGGGCACTAAGCTCATCCCCTGCGACTTTATTGCGCCGGCCATTAGCCACAACCCGCTGGGCGATCATCATGTAAAGCTGTTGTCTAACTTCTTCGCACAAACGGAGGCGCTGATGAATGGTAAAACAGCTGATGAAGTAAAGGCCGAGCTGGAAAAATCCGGTATGACGGGCGAAGCATTGGCTAAGCTGCTGCCGTATAAAGTATTTACGGGTAACCGGCCATCCAACTCATTCCTGGTGAAAGAAATTACACCGCGCTCCCTGGGCTCACTCATAGCCCTATACGAACATAAGATCTTTGTACAGGGTGTTATCTGGAACATTTACACCTTTGATCAATGGGGTGTTGAGCTGGGTAAGCAATTAGCTAATAAAATATTACCCGAGCTGGAAAGCAATGAGGTTGTTACCGGCCACGATTCCAGCACCAATGGGCTGATCAATGCGTGGAAGAAGATGAAGTAGAATCCAAATTATAAACCCCAGGTTTGATGTTACTACGGTAACAGAAAGCCTGGGGTTTTTCTTTTGCCGCACACCATCAGATTACGATAAAATGCGCTTTGAGAAAATGTATGATATGATTGTCCACTCAATTCTCAACAAAAAAAAACCTCCGGAAAAGTCCGGAGGTCATATTCTTGAATAAGAGTAAAATTCTTACCATTTGTCTACATCATCGCTGTGAGAGGCGGCAGCAGCGGCGGGCGCAATGGCCGGCTCAGCTACTTCAACAGGTGAAGGTGCGGGCGCAGCGGCAGCAGCAGTGGCTTCTGCAACTACATCGTTACCGTCGTCTTCACCATCTTCTCTCACGTAGTCGTGGTTGTAAGCATCAAAGTCGAAATCAGGCATCAATTCGGTTTTTACATAATTGATGGTTTCGGTTAATGCATTCAGGAATTTGTTGAAGTCTTCTTTGTACAGGAATACTTTGTGCCTGTCGTAACCGTTGTCATTGAAACGTTTTTTGCTTTCTGTAATTGTCAGAAAGTAGTCGTTTCCCCGAGTGGTCTTTACATCAAAGAAGTAAGTTCTTCTTTTACCCGCTTTCAATCGTTTAGAAAAGATGCTATCGTTGTTTCTTTCCTGTTGATTGTTGTTTTCGTACGCCACAGTTGATAGATTTAAGTGTTAACGAATCAATCCAATTTATCAATATTCAATAAGCAACAAATATACTATTGTTTTACAAATATCAAAATAATTTTAAATGATTTTGATAAGTGATCAAAAAGAGTTCCCGATAAAGGGCCAGCGGTATATGTAAAAAAATGATTTCTATTCAGTTACAGCTTCCTCCTCCCCGGATTGTTGCCGGGCGTACAGCTCAGCGTAGTAGCCGTTTAATGTCATTAATTGTTCATGCGTTCCCGTTTCTACGATCCGGCCTTCGTCCAGAACGATTATTTTATCAAACTCAAACAGCGCAAAGATGCGGTGTGTGATAATAATGGCAGTTTTATCTTTCAGATAGGCGTACAGGTTACCAATGATCTCTTTTTCCGTGCGGGCATCCACGGCCGACAGGCAATCATCAAAAACCAGGATGTTGGGATCCATGATCAGGGCCCGTGCAATGGAAATGCGCTGCTTCTGGCCACCGCTCAGGGTTACGCCCCGCTCCCCTATCATGGTATCAAAGCCTTCATTGAAATTCAGGATATCCTTTTCCACAGAGGCCTGGCGGGCCGCCTGCTTTACGGCTTCCAGGTCAGCAGCTGGTGCGCCGAACCGGATATTGTTTGTAATGTTATCCGAAAACAAGAACACATCCTGCGGTACATAACTGATCTGGCCACGCAGGCTCTCCAGCCGCAGGTCGCGGATATCATGTCCGTCTAACAGCACCCTTCCCTGCTGCGGATCGTACATGCGTAACAGTAGCTGCGCCAGGGTTGACTTACCCGAACCTGTGCGGCCTATAATGGCTACTTTTTGTCCGGGTTCAATGGTGAGCTCAAAATCTTTAATAGCCTGGATACCTGTATGAGGGTACGTAAAGGACACCTTATCAAAACGGATGCTGCCTTTCAGCGGTATGGCCTGTGCGTTCTCTTTATTCTTAATAGTAGGCTCCAGCTGCAGGAACTCATTAATACGTTGCTGCGATGCAGCGGCGCGCTGGATCATGGAAGCTACCCATCCTATGGAAAAGAACGGGAAAATGAGCATGTTCACATAGATCACAAACTCCGCCAGGTTACCTACGGTAATATTACCATGTATCACCTGTATGCCGCCAATAAAAATGGTGAGTATAACGCTCAGGCCTATCATGAGCGACATGGCAGGCTGGTACAGCGCATCTGTTTTGGCAAGGCTAACAGAGCTTTGCTTATAATCTTCACTGGCCTGCGCAAAGTGCTGCGCAGTGGCATCTTCCTGCACATATGATTTTATTACGCGGATACCGGAATAAGATTCCTGCGCAATGGAGGTTAGGTTGGAGAGCTGCGCCTGTATCCGTTCGCTTTTACGGTGAATGATGCGGTTCACATAATAAATGGTGAGCGCCAGCACCGGCAGGGGCGATAATGTATATAAGGTAAGGGTAAAGTTCACCTTTACCATCAGGTACACGATCATTACCAGCATCAGGATGGTGCGGGCGGCATACATAATGGCCGGTCCTACGTACATACGCACCCGTGATACATCTTCCGTAATACGGCTCATCATATCGCCGGTACGGTGCATTTTAAAAAAGTTAAGGTCCAGCCGCTGGTACTGCTGGTAAATATCGTTCTTGAGGTCGTATTCAATATGGCGGCTCATTACGATCAGCGTTTGCCGCTGCAGGAACATGAAAAAGCCGCTCAGTAAAGCAGAGAGTAAAATAGTAACGCCGTAAAAGGCCAGCACGCGGGTAAAGTCGGAACGGAACACGCCCTTGATACCGGTATCGCTGATGATGCGGTAGTTATCCAGGTTTTGCGCCAGCAGGTCAAAGATCTGCCGTACCATTACGGGTTGAAAAATGCTGAATACAATAGAAATGGAAGTGAACAGCAGCCCCAGTATGAACAACCATTTATATTTTACAAAGTATATATTCAGCGCTGCAAGATGCCTCATCTTCGCAATTAATAATTAATAGATTAACGTTAGATACTTATCAGGATTACAGGTTATTACAGGTTTCCGGTTACAGGTTTCACGTGTACAAAGGTAATTAAAAAGCGGAAAGCAGAAAGTGTAAAGCTCAAAGCTCCCCACCTTCTGCTTTCTCCTTTATGCTTTCAGCTTTACGCTTTCTTAAGCTCCTCAATAATTTTCTTTTCTATATCCGCAGGGCTTGCAGCTTCTTTTACGAATTTTTGCCCTGTGATATTTTCAAACAGCTCTATGTAACGGTCGCTTACGCTTTTTACAAAAGCTTCGTCCATTTCAGGTACCTGCTGGCCTTCCTTGCCCTGGAAGCCTTTTTCCATCAGCCATTCCCGTACAAATTCCTTGCTCAGCTGCTTCTGCGCTTTGCCGGCTTTCTGGTTTTCCTCGTAGCCTTCTGCGTAGAAGTAACGGGAAGAGTCCGGGGTGTGCACTTCGTCAATTATATAAATGGTATCGCCGATCTTACCAAACTCGTACTTGGTATCAACCAGTATCAGGCCGCGTTTGGCTGCCAGCTCTTTGCCACGCTCAAACAGCGCCAGGGTATATTTTTCCAGCTGGGCGTACTCTTTTTCGCTTACCAGGCCCCGTGCTATGATCTCTTCACGGCTAATGTCCTCATCATGCCCTTCGTGTGCTTTGGTTGTGGGTGTAATAATAGGCGTGGGAAAGAAATCATTTTCTTTCAGGCCTTCGGGCAGCTGTACACCGCATAATTCGCGTTTGCCGCTTTTATATGTTCTCCAGGCATGGCCGGTAAGGTTGCCACGTACTACCATTTCCACGGGATAGGTCTCACATTTCAATCCGATCGTCACATTTGGCAAAGGCACAGACTTAACCCAGTTGGGCACAATGTCTTTGGTGGCTTCCAGCATAATGGCGGCTACCTGGTTCAAAACCTGTCCCTTGTAAGGAATGGGCTTAGGCAGTACAACATCAAAAGCAGAGATACGGTCGCTTACCAGCATTACCATCAGCTGGTCATTAATAGTATATACGTCGCGTACTTTGCCTTTATAGAAGGCCGTTTGTCCCGGAAATTTGAAATCAGGTGTAAGCATCAGGAAGAAAAATTATAAATTAACTGAAATGAATGGTTTACGTAAATGAACGATGCGCAAAAATACAGCCTGTAAGCAATAAAACGTCTATCCGGTAAAATTTGAGACTGAAAAATCCATCGTCAATTAAAAAGCCCCCGTATGCAAGCCACAAAATACCCACAATGCCCCCTCCTTTTATCCGGTTAGCCGGAAAAAAATTTACACATCACAGATCATATATAATATATGATGATTTAAAATTAGTTATCATCTGAAAACGATGTGAATATGTGATGTTAATTATTAATAGAATAAAAAATATTATATTAATTATTAGTATTTATTAAAAATTCGTAATTTGAGACGTGATTTAACTATGACCCAGAACCTAAGCAGGTACTCGCTTTTGCTACATATCGGGCTGATAATCACCGGTTGTGCACAAGGCCAATCGAGCCAAAATGGCCATATGGATTTTGAGAAATATAACCCGGTTTCCACCCTGAAGGTGCCGGAACATGTTCTCACCAGAGCCAAGTATCCATTCATTGATGTACACAATCATCAGTGGAATATGGGTAGCCAGGATCTGGGGGCGCTCGTAAAAGAAATGGACGCCCTTCATATGCAGGTAATGGTGAACTTAAGCGGCGGTAACGGCAGCCAGCTTAAACAACAGGCAGACAATATCAGGGAACACGCGCCAAAGCGGTTCATAGTGTTTGCCAACATTGACTTTGACGGCATCGGGCAGCAGGGCTGGACTAACAAAGCGGTACAGCAGCTGGAGCAGGATGTTAAGAACGGAGCCAATGGACTAAAGATCTTTAAGACGCTGGGATTGAGTGTGAAGGATAACAGCGGTAAACGGGTACCGATCGATGATCCGCGGCTGGATGCTATCTGGGACAAATGCGGAGAGCTGAAGATACCCGTGCTGATCCATGCGGCAGACCCTGCACCTTTCTGGGAGCCCATGGATGAAAAAAATGAGCGCTGGCTGGAGCTGGCCTCCCACCCCGGCAGGCAAAGAGGTCCTAAAGACCCTGCGCCCTGGGAACAGATCATTGAAGAACAGCACAGGATGTTTAAAAAACATCCGCAAACCACCTTTATTAACGCCCATTTTGGCTGGTATGCAAACGACCTGGCAAAACTGGCAGCGCTGATGGAGGAGATACCAAATATGTATGTGGAGTTTGGAGCCGTGATAGCGGAGCTTGGGCGGCAGCCCATTATGGCCCGTACGTTCTTTGAAAAATACCAGGACCGCATCCTTTTCGGGAAAGATTCCTGGGTGCCATCGGAATATGCTACTTACTTCCGTGTGCTGGAAACAGCGGATGAGTACTTTCCGTACCACAAAAAATATCATGCGTTCTGGCGGATGTATGGGATGCAGCTGCCGGACGGGATCTTAAAAAAGATCTATTATAAAAATGCATTGAAGATCATTCCGGGGATTGATAAAAGCGTATTTCCGGATTAAGAAACAGTATTTGTGGGGGACACAAATGCCGGTGAAACAAATAGTAATCAATTAAAAATCTAAAGCTATGGAAAAGCTTGCCGAACACACCGACTTACTAAGAAAACATGAAAGAAGCATTAACAATTCTAATTCAATAAAACAACGACCTATGAAGAAGCAATTCTTAGGAGCAGCCGTACTTTTAGTTATGGCGCTAGGCTGTTCTCTGCAATCTAAGGCGTCAAATGACACCGTTTATTACAAGAATGGTGCTATCCGTTTTATTATCAACAAAGGGGACAATGGTACAAACACCTTTGTGCAGTTGAACGGAGAAGGCGGCGAGAACCTGATGAAACCAGGCCGCTGGTCTTACAATTATTTTGACAGCCGTCAGATCCAACACGGTTACACCATCCAGGACAACACCGTGGCTGACGCATACTGGATCCGCCAGCGTAATGGCAAGGCTGATACTGTATTTACTACCATCACGTACTCTCAGGAGCAGCAACAACAGCTGGCTGATGCTACTGCCTCCCTGTACGCTAACCTGAAGTATCCTTTCAAAGCTAAGGAGAACGGTGTTAACGGTACCGTGTATGTATCTTTTGTAGTGAACAGTGACGGCAAGATCAGCGAGCTGGAGCCAATGACCAAACTGGGTTATGGCCTGGAAGAAGCTGCCGTAGATGCTGCAAAACAGCTGAAGTTTTCGCCTGTTGCGTATAACGGACGTATTGTAAGCATGTACTTTGAGCTGCCGGTTAAGTTCCTGTTACAACAACAGTAATCAGTTACTTTCCAGGGGCCTGTTACCGAAAGGCGTTCCGGGTTCCCGCGGCTATTTTCTATTATTGTTTTGAATGTGATGTTGTTGCCTGCTTGTCCAGGGTATATGATGTCTGTTTTCGTGAGCACGGGCGCTCTGTATTTGATCAGCTTATGACAGTTATTTTTTAAAAGTTTCGTTTTAAATTAAGAGATCAAAGGACACACAGTTTTCATTTTTACTGCTGATCATACAGAAAGCCAGCATTGTTGCATCATACGGGGACAAACACTATCTACCAGCATTGTACCGGATCCGGTACCAGGATATTTATGGCCTGTAAAAACCAAAAGGGTGTACCATACAGTTCGTCATTCATACCTGCGCAACAGCAACACATTCTTTCAATAATGATCTTTGTGCCTTATGTTACCACCGGCAACTGTACCAGTTACCGGAAAGGAACTTATCTGCTATCGTCTTTTATTTTAACGTACGTGTGGAGTGTGGAATACGGGTTGTTACAATGGTAACAAACGGGCGGCTTTGCCGGTTGCATGCAGCCGGATCAGGTTTTGGATGTATTCATTTTCGGGGTACGGCGTAAGGAAATCCTTTAGCTGGTCACTACCGGTAACGGCTACGTCCCGGGGAAGGTATCCCATGCCGTAAAAGCGCCCTTTTTCCATGAGTATACAGCTCTGTTCTTCAACATCTCTCCCATGACCCATAATTATAAATGACGGCTGTTGCTGTTGCAACCAGTCTATGGCTTCCTGCACCCTGTTATTATACAAGGCTGCGGGTTCTTTTTTTTCACAGGCGCCATGGCAGGTATGCTCCTGCAGCGGCAAACAGGCGCCACTCCCCTTTTGGAGAAAACACAGCCTGGGACAAAGATCAAACTTCCGGATGAGGTTCCGCAGCAGCTGATGCCCTTCTACCAGCAATTTAAATACATGGAGGGGGCTGGAATACTTACGCCGCTTTTCAATGGCCAGGCGTAAATACCCGTCCTGGTCCTCAAAGGTGTAAAAGCCGTAGTTGAACTCCACATGCTTCTGGGCGTAATTATATACCGGCCATAAGCGCTTTATCTCCACAGATTCTAAGATCTCCGCCATTAGCTCCGTACCTGTTATTTCATAGCTGATGCTGTAAATATTGCGCAGGAACTCCTGCCGCTTGTGCCCGGCATTGTTGCCCGTAAAATGGCTGTTCACCCTTTTGCGCAGGTTGCGGGCCTTGCCCACATACACCACCTTTCCCTTTTGATCGTGAAAATAATATACGCCGGGGTTGGCAGGCAGCTGTTTTACCTGCTCCGGCGGCAGGTTGGGCGGCAGGAACTGCTCTTTGGAGCCAACCTTAAGGGCGCCGGCAATAGCCTGCTCCGTATCCCGCTGCAGCAGCATCTCAAATAAACGTACGGTTGCAGCGGCATCGCCGGCAGCACGGTGGCGCTGTAATACAGGGATCTGCAGGGAACGGCACAGGTTACCCAGGCTGTATGATGGCAGGCCCGGGATGATCTTACGCCCCAGGCGTACCGTGCAAAGCTTTTTGCACTTCAGCTCATATCCCTGGCCGGCCAGCTGATGCTGTAAAAAGGAATAATCGAAATTAACGTTGTGGGCAACGAAGATCTTATCGTGCAGCAGGCCGTAAATACTTTCCGCCAGCTCCTCAAAGCCGGGCGCTTCCGCTACCATTTCATCGGTAATACCGGTGAGCGATTGCACATAATAAGGAATGGGCATACGCGGATTTACCAGGGTATGGTACTCCTGCACCACCTGCAGGCCATCATACACAAAAATGGCTACTTCCGTAATGGCATTGGCGCTGGCATGGCCGCCGGTGGTTTCTATGTCAACAATGGCATACATTTTTGTGAAATTACGAATTAGTCAATTACGAATTGGTAATTAATACTCCATGCCCCAGGCGAACTGTTAAAGCTTGAACGCGTTCCAAAGCGCTGTACATAATTCGTAATTCGTAATTGATTAATTCGTAATTTTCTCCACATAGCAACTTATCACTTAAAACTAATTCATATGGCAGTCTCCAAATGGGTCCTGGACCCGGCACACAGCTCGATAGGATTTAAAATTAAGCACCTGATGATCTCCAGCGTTTCCGGCCACTTTAATAAGTTTAGCCTGGAAGCGGAGACGGAAGAGGAGGATTTCACTACGGCCAAAGCTGTTTTTACGGCAGACACCGCATCAGTATCTACCGGCAATGATGACCGGGACCGGCACCTGCGCTCACCGGAGTTCTTTGACGATCATGCTTTCCCGAAGATCACCTTTGTGCCGAAAAAATTTGAATCCGTGGATGATGACGGGTCCTATAATATAACCGGCGACCTTACCATCCGCGATGTAACGAAATCCATCACCGTAGGTGTGGAATTTGGCGGTGTGGTAAAAGATCCCTGGGGCAATACTAAGGCCGGTTTTACAGTAAGCGGTAAAATTAACCGGAAAGATTTTGGCCTCAACTGGAGCGCCGTAACCGAAGCCGGTGGCCTGGTAGTAGGCGACGACGTACGCATTCATTGCGAAATAGAGCTGGTTAAGCAGTAAGGCTTGCGCCCTGCGGCTGCAAGCAGTCCATTGTCATGGTCCATTGCCTGCTGCGGGTGGGATGTTGGAACGTGGAAAGCTATTACACTGCAAACCTGATCATACAAATACAAAAGGCCATGGAACGCTCCATGGCCTTTTGTATTAAGACAGTACCCTCCATGCATCATGCCATGGACTAATTATTATTCCTGGGATTTTCATTCTTATTCTTCTTCAGGGCTTCCTGTACTGCCTTGGCAGAATCCAGGTGTGCACGTAAAGTAGGTAGTGTTTTGCCGGCAAATGCCTTCAGATCTGCATCTTTCAGGTCTTTGGAGGCCTTGTCAAACATGTCAATATCTTCATTGTGGTCATCCACCATCATATCTATATAGGCCTTGTCAAAATCTTTACCGGTCTTTTTGCTCAGGTCCTGGATATGCTTGCTATGGTCTTCACCAACGCTATCCGGCAGGGTAACATTTTTTGAACCGGCCAGGCTTTTCAGCTCTTCATTAGCTTTGGAGTGATCCTGCACCATCATTTGGCCAAAGGCTTTTACGCGGGGTGAGCTGGCATTCTGCTGAGCGATCTCACCCAGCTTTACTTCCATCATACCGCCACTGGCGGCTTTTACTGCAAAATCTGATGATTCATTGTCTACCGGTGCAGTTGCTTCATTTACATCTTTAGCGCTGTCTACGCTATCGTCGTGACTGGTATTCGTGTTTCCGCCGCCGCAGGACTGCAATGCAAAAGGCAGCAGGACAGCAAGTAATAAAGTGTTCCATTTGTTCAATACTTGTTTCATAACTAGTTGTTTTGGTGATTGATATGCTTCTGCCAGCTTTGCATACAAAAAGGGTACCTAATCGTGAAATTGAGGAAATACCTCTAGAAAGCATACTTGCAAATGGCATTAAATTGTATTTTGTATGGAATAAATTCCACTCTATGAAACATCCTTTATGGCTATTTTGCATCATTATGAGCAGTTTTTCCAGCGTTGCGCAACAACAGACTGTCATTCACTTATGGCCGGGTGCGGTACCAGGGGAAACAGCTGCCAAGAAAGCGGCCGTACCTACGCCCGATACCAGCAGGAATGTAATAAGACTAACGGATGTTACAGACCCTATCCTTACCGTATACACGCCCAAAGCCGGTGGGCCTGATCTGCATACAGGTATTGTAGTTTGTCCGGGCGGCGGTTACAGCATACTGGCCATTAACCTGGAAGGTGATGAAATAGCACAATGGCTAAGCGGCTTAGGATATACCGCTTTTGTATTGCAGTACCGTGTGCCGCAAAAAGAAAAAGGCGCCCTGCAGGATGTACAAAGGGCCCTGCGCATTGTACGCAGCCGGGCAAAAGAATGGCAGCTCAATAAACAAATAGGCGTATTGGGCTTTTCTGCCGGTGGCAGCTTAAGCGCCCGCGCCGCTACTTTATACGAACAACATAATTATACACCGGTGGATGATGCGGACGCCCTCTCCTGCCGGCCCGACTTTGCAGTGCTTATTTACCCGGCCTACCTCGACAAAGGCCCGCAGCGTAGCTTAACGCCGGAGCTGGCAGTGAATGCCCAAACCCCGCCCATGTTCCTGTTTGCTACGGCAGATGACTTCTATGGCAACAGCGCGCTGGTAATGGCAGGCGCATTGCGCGATGCTAAGGTGCCCGTAGAATTACACTTTTATGCCCATGGCGGGCATGGCTACGGCTTACGGCCCGGTAATCCTGCGGCAGACGTGTGGCCTGCACTGGCGGAGAAATGGCTGCAAAAAATAACAGCCGGGCAGCCGTAACAACAAAGCGATCTAAACCCTATTCTTTCATTAAGCAAACCACTTTACTGCATGGAAATATTACCATTAGGAAGGACCACATTCGGCAACCCGGCGAATGCCGGCAATGTATTGTCGAAAGAGGATGCTGATGCCCTGCTGCGCGAATGGGTGAAGAACGAAAAGCTACAGCTGCACATGCGGCAGGTAGGCCACCTGATGCGCTGCTGGGCCGCTGAAAATGAAAAGCTGGATGAAGCCGGGCAATGGCGCTGGGAGCTGGCCGGCCTACTACATGATGCCGACTGGGATCTGTGGCCCGAGCTGCATTGCCGCAAGATCATTGAGGAGCTGGAACGCCTGCAGGTAGACCCTGAAATAATACGAGCCATCGCCTCACACGGTCCCCGCTATTTTGGCGTGGAGCCGGAAAGCAACATGGATAAAATGTTATACGCTTTTGATGAGCTCTCCGGGCTGGTGCACGCCTACTCGCTTATGCGGCCGGATGGTTATGCCGGCATGGATATTAAAGGCGTGAAGAAAAGACTGAAAGAAAAATCCTTTGCAGCAAATGTATCCCGGGAAGATATCCAGGATGCGTGTATGCGTGCAGGTATTGCGCAGGATGAGCTGATTGGATTTGTGGTTGCCAACCAACTGCAACAGTAATTAATAATTAATAATACCGGAGGCCGGTTCTTCATTTGAAGTACCAGCCCTCCGATTATTAATTATTCATTCTTATTATTAATTATAACAGGTCTTCCTTTATAGTTCTAACAGCATTCCCCCGCTCCAGCACATTATGCTCCTGCCACTGGTGCTGTTGCTGCGCTACCAGCCGCTCCGTTTGCCAGGCCAGCACTTTGGCTTTCAGGCGCTGCAGGCATAACTTTTTATTCATGATCTGCGAGCGGCCGTCCATAGCCAGTACCTGTATGCCGGAGGGCTGATGAATGCCTCTTACGGCAGTTTCCACTTTATTTACATGCTGCCCGCCAGGGCCGGAAGCACGGCAGGTTTCAAAGCGCACATCCTTCTCATTCCACTGCATTTGCTGCTGCACATCAAAAATGGAAATGCCGGCAAACCAGTTCTTACGCTTGTGCATTTTGCGGTAGGGGCTTGTTGCTATCCAGCGGATGGTGCCTTCCCATTGCCGGGCAAAGCTTTCCAGGTTATTACCTTCTGCCGTTAAGGTGGCAGAAAGTAAGGTACCTTTTATATCAGCGGGTTTGTTATCTATTACTGTTATATTAATACCTGCTTTGCGGGCTTCTTTTAGTACCAGCTCCTGTACTTTGGCCACTACCCTGCAACATTCGGCAGGGCCGCGGCCGGAGCTGATCTGTATAATGATCTTGTCCATTGTTATTGTTGTTGATCGTTGTATACTTCGCTGAGTATATCTGCTAATGATCTTTGTTTAAAAGGATCGGGCGGCCAGGGCGCACGGCTCAGGTAATGGTAGGTACGTCCATCTATTTGCCTGTTCAGCTTATGGCGCAGGTGTTGGGTGGTGATCCTGTTCTCCAGGCGCTGTATCTCCCCGTCAAGCGTACCATCTACCATTCTTATATGGGTAATGATGCGCGGCTTTACTTTAAGTATAAAACGCCAGCGCTCACTGAACACATAATAAATGCTTACCTCCTTAGTGTGCTTATGCATTCTTTCTTCCCGGTGAAACAAAAGCTTCTCCTGCTCCGTTAATTTACAATCACGGCTAAAGAACCAGCGTTCACTATACTCACGCAGGTATTGCGGCTTATCTACCCAAACCTTTTTCCGCTTCCACTTCCTTTTCCTGATCCTGAACTTTTTATCGTTTGAATATTCAACGGTATTGATCTTGTTGAGCAGCTCCTGGTAAAAGGCAGCCTGTCTGCTGGTAGCCACATCGGGGCGGAGTACAAAGGTCCGCAGCCATCCCTTCTGGTAAGGGCGTGCCAGTGGCTGCAACGGCAGCCTGTATTTAAGCTCATTCAACCGTTTCTCCTCTTTGTGCATGCGCCGCAGGTATTTATGAAAATCCTTTATGCGCGCTCTTTTCCGTTGCCGGGCTGTTCTGATCCTGCAATAGCCGTCCTCAAACGACCATTCATTCGCTTGCATAACATGCGGTTAGTCATCTATAGTAATTGTTGATGCGAAGATTCATCCTTACGCAAAGGATATATTCCTTGTAGGGTTAAGGCTGCTCAGTCCATGGTCCATAGCCTGCTGCGCATAGTAAGCTTGCGTGCATGCGCATTACTTCATTATCATTACATAATACAAAAGAAATACAGCACCGGCCTGGCAGGCAGCATTAAGAAGGAAGTTATATGTGGGTACGTTCGATCATGAGTATTGTGTATTTAGAGGTTACACAATATTTTTTATTCGGGCACAAATATATAATTAATAATTAAGAATGCAAGCTCTCGCTGGGCGCTTTGCCGAACTTCTTCTTAAAAGAATGTGAGAAATGGGAAAGGCTTTCAAATCCTAAGTCAAGGTAGATGGCAGAGGGTTTTTTATGTTTATTCTCGATCAGGTGCCGGGCTTCCGCCAGCCTTCTGTCCTGCAGCCATTGCCGCGGAGCCATGCCGAATACTTTCTGGAAATCACGCTTGAACCCCGCAAGGCTTCTGCCCGTGAGCTGCGCAAATCTTTCAATGGGAACATTGAAATGAAAATTACTGAGCATGAATTTTTCCAGGTCTATCTTATGGGGTTCGGAAAAATCGAACAGGAATTCCTTTAGCTCCGGCTTCGTATGCAGCAGTAGCTGTATGGCTTCTTTTACTTTTAACATACCCAGTGCAGGGGACAGCTTTTCCTCAGAATGGCGCACGTAAGGCATTACAGACTGGAAAAAGCCATGCAGAAAATCGTTTCCGGGAATAATAATATTGTTCGGACCTGTATATTTTTGTCCTATTTCTATTTTCTCTTCCAGGGCAAACTTCCTGAGCATGTCTTCTTCCAGGCAAATGAGAATGGTTTGGTAATCCTTACCATCCAATGGCATCTTGGTAAGCTCTCCCAGCTGATTTTTTCGTATCAGCAACATCTCGCCCTCTTTTATCGAAACGCTCTCGCTGGCAGTCTGCAGTGTAAATTGCCCGGAAACCAGCAACACCAGCGCATTGCGTTCAAAAAATCCAACCTTCTCCTTTCTCATAGCTGAGAGATAGGCGAAAAATATAACTCCGGGGATTATTTCAGTTGGATTTATCATTACGTAAAGATATTAAATTCAGGGGGCTTATGTGCAGGCCCTTATCGCTGCAGATAGGTGCCGCCACGCATTACGCCCGGCGCAAAATGGGTGTTAAGGGTATTCATCTCCTCCGGTGTGAAGCTGATCTCCATAGCCTGCATGTTTTCCGGCAGCCGCGATCTCCGGCTCATGCTTACCAGCGGCATAATATGACCGCCCTGCGCATTCACCCAGGCAATGGCCAGCTGTGTGGGCGTGAATCCTTTTTCCTTTGCCATTGTTTTCAATACTTCCACCTTTTCCAGGTTCTTTACCAGGTTCTCACCCTGAAAACGCGGAAAGTGATTTTGGTAGGCATTGGCTGGCAGCGGCGCTTTCATTTCACCGCTGAGTAATCCTTCAGCAGTATTGGCAAAGGCCACCACGCCTATACCCAGTTCTTTAGCGGCAGGCAGCAGCTCACTTTCTATCTGGCGGTCGGCCAGTGAATAGCCTATTTCCAATGCAGTTACAGGGTGTACGCTATTCGCCTTGCGCAGCTGATCAGCAGTGATCTCGGATACGCCAAGGTAACGCACCTTGCCTTCTTTGATCAGATCAGCAACGGTTCCTATCACATCTTCCAGGGGAACGCTGTTATCTAACCGGCAGGGCTGATAAAGGTCAATGGTATCTATGCCCAGGCGCACCAGGGAATAGTTAACGAAGTTTTTGATGGCTATAGGCCGCAGGTCCAGCCCCTGGAATTGACCACCATAGATGATACCGCCAAATTTTACGCTGATGAAGGCATCATCCCTTCTGCCTTTAATGGCTTTACCTACAAGCAGCTCATTATGGCCGTGACCGTAAAAGTCGCCGGTGTTCAGGAAATTGATGCCGCTGTCCAGCGCCTGCTGAATGGTAGCGATGCTCTCGTTTTCGTCACTCCCCTTGCTTCCCCAAACAGGCGACATGCGCATACAGCCTAATCCCAGCTTGGATACCAGTGGTCCGTTCTTGCCCAGGCTGATCTTTGTTATTGTTGTCATGGTTGTTATTTATTGATTAACGACACAAAGATCAGCATTTGAATCCCCTGGCCGGTTTCTTTTGCGGCTCAATTTATTTGTCTGTACGGCTCACCGCTCAGCGCTTCGCGCTGAGCTTAATTAATAATGAAAAATGAATAATTAATAATCGTAGGGTAAGCATACCGGAAATAGAGATGCTTCGTACTGTTATCCGTACGAAGCACCTCTGTTTTACGAATACCAGCCTTGTGATTATTAATTATTAATTCTTCATTATTAATTCCTCAACGGCGCGCCAATCGTAATAGTGAAAGGTACGGTCGGTGCTCATGGCTACAAAAAGGCCCTTGGGAAAACGTGCGTCCAGCGCAACGTTGGTAACATCGGAGCCATCGCTGTTCATGGCAGCAACCCGGATCTTTTTCAATAAAGTATGCCGCTGCGGATTGCCGGCATCGCCTTCACGGCGGTAAATGTTAAAGCTGTTGGCGTCCTGGTCCGATACCAGGATATAACCCGTGGCCGGGCCGGTTTTATAAATGCTGATGCCTTCATTATCTGCCCGGAACTCATGCTGTCCAAAAAGGGAGAGCTCTGCATCTCCTTTTGCCGGATCAGCGTAGTACTGGCGGATGCCGGATTGCTCATCAGAATAATAAACATATCCGAGCTCATTATCCACCGCAACACTTTCAATTTCTTTTTTAGCGCTGTACTGCCCGAATTTTCGTACCAGCGTGGCTGTTACCTGCCCCTTGCCATTATCCTGCAGGCGGTACTGCCACAGGTATTGGGTAGCAGGGCCGGTTTTACGGCTTACAATGGCAAAGATGGCGCTGTCTGAAGGGCGTGTATACAGGCTGATGCCCATGGGGGCCCGCTCCTGCTCTCCTTCAAATACAGGGATGCCGCTGCCATCCACAGCTTGCATATCCGGCAGGCGGTAAATGCGCAGGCTGTTGGTTTCCCGTTCTGTGGTAACGGCAATATCTGTGGGCTGCCCATTCAGGCGCAGGCCGTAGGCTATGTCTACGTTATTAGGGCGTTTAAGGCCGCTTACTTTTTTTACCATCTTTCCCTGCAGGTCAAATACATACAGGCCGCCATCGCTGTTCTTGTCAGTGCCAACAATAAGGCTATGTGCTGTATCGGCTTTGTTGATCCAGATGGCGGGATCGTCGGTATCGTATAACACCGGTTCGGTAACTACTACCGGCTGCAGGGCTTTGGCGCTGCCAAGGGTAGTATCCTGTATAACGATAGGTCCCTGCTGCCCCTGGCAGGATTGCAGGGCAAGGGCAGAAAGAATGAGGAGCTGAACGCCGAACGCTGAACGCTGAACGCTGCTTATGTTTTGCTGCATGCGGATGCTTTTTATGCTGAATGCGGAACGCTAAATGCTGAACGCTGCTTACGTTTTGCTGTGGGTGCTATGTTATTTTTATGCGGAGTGCTGAATGCTGAATGCCGAACGCTGCTTGCATTCCGTTAAGCGTTAAGCGTTTAGCATTCAGCGTTCAGCATAGAAAGCTACTTTGTTCCAAACGCCCCTATATAATCAGCCGCCTCCGGAGATGTATAGGTAACGCCATTTACAGTAAGGCCGGCGGAATAGTTACGCGTAATGCCGGTTTTGCCTTTGGTTAAAGCGGGTGAGCCGGCCTGCAGGTGAAAATCCCAGCTGGCATTAAAGGTTGCGTTATTCAGATCTGTGTTTAAAGGATAGCTTACAAACTTAGGATCATTAGCACCGGCAGTAGTAGTGGTAACATCATTAGCGCCTGCAATGATCTCGTTAGAAGGCTGGAACTGGTCAACAGCAGTTTGCGTATAGCCGTAGTAGAAAGTATTGGCTATTACAGAGCGGCCGTTGGCGCTGTCTTCCGGGTTACCTTTATCGCGTTTAATACCATAACGGTCATTGGCCAGCAGGTTATTGTACAGGTTTACACGTACACCTTTCTCTACCCAAATGGAGCCGCCTTTGGTGGTAGGCCTTCTCCAGCCTGCATTTACAATAGTATTGTTATAACCGATCACAAAGGCCTGGGGCGTTCGGTCGCCGCTGTTGGATAATTTCAGTCCATTGGTATTAGGGCTGTACACCAGGTTAAAAGCCACATCTGCCACGCAGCCGGATTTTATGTTAATAGCATCGCCATTGGCAATACCGGTGGTGTGCACGGTGTTCTTAGCTATTAGCAGCTTACCGCCTTCCAGGTACATACCATCTTCATAAAAATTACGGATGGTGCTGTTCATTACTACCAGCTTACCATTCACATTGCTGTAATACAGGGCAGGTACGCGCTCGCCTGCAGCCGCTTTATACAGGCCGGCTTTTACCGATGCTGATTCTTCTGTGGTTACGGCGCCGCCATATTCCAGGATGGTGTAGTTCAACACCAGCTCTGCGCTGGTAGGGCCGGCAATAATACCACCCCAGAAACCGCCGAACTGGTTGGCGCTGGTTTTCAGGTTATCGGGCACAGTGAACTTCACCGGGTTTTGTGCAGTACCGTTGCTGTACAGGTTACCTTTTACAATGAATTCCGGCTTTATAATGGTATCGCTGAATAATACGGTTACCCCTTCTTCAATAGTAAGGGATTTACCCTCTGCTATCTGCAGGGAGCCGGTGATCTTGTAAACATTGCCTTTGGTCCAGGTGCCGGATACATCGCCGGAAATCGCAGTGGTATCAACTTTGCCGGGATTAGGATCAGGATTGTTGTTACTGTCTTTGCTGCAACTTGTGAATACCGCTGCTGTTACCAGCAGGGCCATAACCGGATTAAGAATAAGCTTTTTCATTTTTTGAAGATGTTTATTTTAATGTGCTAATATGCTGATGTGCTGATTTATGCTTTCCGCTTTATCCTTTATGTTTTTTGCTTTCCGCTCCTAAAACTTATACCTCGCCCCTAACAGATACGTGCGCTGGTAATAATCGCGGCGCACCAGTACTTTACCACTCTCTGTCTGGTAGGGAATAGCATCTGTATTATTGCGCGCTTTGCGGATGTATACTTCCATAGGCGTATTCAGCAGGTTATTGGCTTTGGCAAAAACGCTGAAGTGCCCAAAGGTTTTTTCCATGGAAAAGTCCATTTGTATAAAACCCTTCTGCCACTGGTCATCATCTATGAATTCTGCCACCGTTACAATACGGTCGCCCGTGTAAGTACCTGCCAGCTGTGCATCCCAGCCATAGCGGGCATTTCTGTATAATAAGGTAAGGTTGCCGATGTGTGCGGATTGTCCGTACAGCGGCCTGGTTTGCTCCGGCGTAATAATGGCAAAATCACCGTTGGCATCCCGCACACGTTTTGCTTTGGTAGTGGTGATACTGGAATGGGTATAGGTATAATTGGCCTTGATGCCAAACTGTTTTACGTATTTAATGAAATCCAGCTCCAGGCCATAGTTGGTAGCATTGCCAAAATTGCCCGGCATATAATAGCTATCCTGCGGGCGGCGCGGATCGCGCTGCAGCGTGAACTCTATAGGATCTTTGATGTGTTTGAAGAACACGCCGGCCATCAGCTGCTCCGTAGCATGTGGGAACAGCTCATAACGTACGTCAATGTTATCTGCAATGGCATGTTTAAGATCCGGGTTGCCTTTTTCAGAATACTCTTCGCGTACAATGGGCGCCGGCACCAGCTCTGCAAAGCCCGGGCGGTTCACGGAGCGGAAGTAAGACGCGCGGATGTTCGTTTTATCATTGGCCATAAACCGGAAGTGTAAGCTGGGCAATACATCGGTATAGGTTTGGTTGGCGCTGGGACGGTCCTCGCCAATAGGCACCTTCATTTCATAACCCTGGTCCGTAGCCTCTACACGGGCGCCACCGGTTACTTCCAGGCGGGGCGCTGCTATTTTAAACTGCAGGTAACCGGCCTTGATCTTTTCCGTGGCTGAGTAATTAAGCGCAGAGCCTACGCTGCCACGCGGGTTATCTATCACCCACTGAATTTCCGTATAGTCGTTAAAGTCTTTACCATATTCTGCCTGCAAATTGGCGGGGTGGAACTGGTAGTTGTTATAGAAGTTAGTACGCTGCTTATCGCGGTACAGGCCTCCCAGCCTCCACTCCACCGGCACACCGGCTACGGGCTGGTTATATAAAAGGTTCAGGTACCCGGCCAGGTCACGGTCTGTATTGTACTCCCAGCTGCGGGAGGCGTTGCCTACCGTGGTACGGGTTTGCACAAAGTGCTGTTCTATACCGCTCAGGGGAATGGTGGTATTATCCGGCTGGCGGTTGCTGGCTTTGGAATATACGGCAGACCATTGCAGCTGTAGCTTGTCCAGCAGCTGGTGATCGCCTTGCAGGGTGCTGTTATAGATCTGCTGGCGGGTAATACGTGCGCGGGTGTTAAAGCTAAGGGTGGCGTTGCCATTCTCCGGATCGTAACCGCCAATGGTAAGCTGTGTGCCCACGGCATCGCGCACCTGTGTATTGGCCAGGTGCATAAAGGCATTGTACCACTGCAGGTGATGGCGGCTGTTAAGCCGGAGATCCGCTTTTCCGTGCAGGCCATAGCGTAGCTGTTCCTCTGAGTACTGGCGTTGCTGCATGCTGGTAATGGTAACCCCGCTGAACGTATCTACCTTTTCTGTACTAAAGAATAAGCTGTTGCTGCCGCGGTAAGTATGCTGCAGGCTGCCTGCCAGTATAATGCCCAGGCGGTTATGGAAGTAACGGTTACCCACAGAAAGGCCGCCTGTCAGGTTAGGCATGGGGCGCTGCTGTTTGTAGCCGGAGGTAGCGTTGGGAAAATCAGCCGCAGTGGCATTATACTGATTACCCTTTATCTCATATGGCGATCTTGCATTTACACCGCCTTTATTAAAGCTCATGAAATCGCGGTTAAAGAATAATTCGTTATAACCGGTAGCCAGGTTAGCATCTACGGCCAGGTGATCCGGCGCATCTTTCATTACCATGTTCACCGCACCTCCCACAGCATCGCCTTCCATAGCAGGGGTAAGCGCTTTGTATACTTCCAGGCGGTCCAGCAGCTCGGCAGGGAAAATATCCAGCGGCACGTAACGGTATTTATCATCAGGACTGGGAATTTTCACGCCATTCACCAGCGTATAATTGTAACGTTTATCCATGCCGCGCATAATGGCGTACTGCCCATCGCCATTGCTGTTACGCTCCACCGAAATACCGGACACACGCTGTATCACGTTTGCCACCGTAAGATCCGGCGACAGCTTAATGGCCTGCCCGGAAACCACGTTCATTACCTGGCTGGCATCGCGCTCAATTAAACGGGCGGTACCTTCTGCCGCTTTATTGGTTTTACCGGCTACCACCACTTCCTGCAGGCTCTTTTTATTACCGGGTTCCAGGGTAATATCTGTTACAGGCGCTCCGGTTTCAGTTACCGTGATCTCCTGCACCAGCGTTTTATAACCGGCCAGGCTTATACTAAGATGGTAAGTGCCGGGCGCTATATTCTTTATATTAAAGGAGCCATCCAGGCCGGTAATATCGTACAGGCCTTTTTCTTCCAGCATCACGGTAGCGCCTATGAGCGGCTCCCGGGTGGTATGATCCATAACCCGGCCTTTGATGTTAGCTGCCAGTACCGGCAGCGTGCACACTATAAAACAAAAGAGGAAGTAAATTTTGCGCAGCATATATTTATTTGACGGGGCAAAAGTGCAAAGGCCGCTTAACCTTGCCAAGTTTTGAGGGTTAACAAAAAGGAAACACCGTTACAAGAGGCGTGAACAAGGGGGCAACAACGTGAACAAACAGGTGATAATTATTTGATTTCCAATAGTCATTAGCGTAACAGAATAGCCAATTAACTTAATGTTACCGCAATATTACCGGAATGTTAAGCCATCAGTAACCAGCCGCCGGTTACAAAAAAAGTCTGACCCAAACGACCCCAATATTGTCCATGCCGGCCCCCATAAGAATGCTATCCGGACAATAAATTTGTAAAATAAAATAGGCAGTTATGAATGATTATGAAAAGTTTTTGGATCTGCACCACCAGGTAAAACCATTGGTTATTGCAAATGCCTGGAATGTAAAAAGCGCTCAGCTAATAGAAAAGAACGGGTATGATGCCATTGCCACCTCCAGCGGAGCCATTGCCGATTCATTAGGGTACCCGGATGGAGAAAAAATACCGTTCGCGGAATTACTTTACATGCTGGAACGCATAAAGTCCTGCACCAACATCCCATTGTCGGTTGACCTGGAAAGAGGGTACGCCAGTGATTTAAACGATTTAAACACTAATATTCAAAAGCTGATCGACATTGGCGTTGCAGGAATAAACCTGGAAGACACACAAGGTGAGGACGTTTATCTGAAAAAATTAAGCAGCATTAAGAACTACCTGGAAAGAACCAACCAGCAGCTTTTTATAAATGCAAGAACCGATGTTTTCTTATTAAAGCTTCCCTCTCCTCTTGAAACCACTTTAAGAAGGGCAAAGCTTTACCAGGATGCAGGCGCTGACGGGTTGTTTGTTACCGGTATGCAGGATCCTGATATTATTAAAGAAATTACTGCCGCCACCCCCCTTCCGGTAAACGTAGTAGGCGTGCCTAAGCTGGCATCTATCCAAACTCTGGCTGAATGCGGCATTAGGAGAATAAGCATGGCGGTTTTCTTATACCGGGCAACATACAATCATTTAGAAAACATGCTTAAGAACATTACAGCCACCCATTCATTTGCATCCCTGCATTAACCCCCATCTGCGGCATTTACTTTTACATTTAATATTTATGATTTTACATTACTACAGCGACTGTATAAACGCAGTCAGGCTCTCCCCCTGTTCCATATTCAGCTTTTTGCGGAGGCGGTAGCGCATTACGCGAAGGCTATCCTGCGAAACAGAGAGCAGGGTGGCAATGTCGCCGGAGGGCAGGTTCATTTTCAGCAGGGCTACCAGGCGCAGGTCGTTGGGGGTAAGACTGTCGCAATAGTTTTTGAGGTTGTTAAAGAAGGCCTGGTGTACCTGCTCAAACATGCTGCGGAACTCATCCCAGTAGCGGTCGTGCTGAAAGCTATGGTTGATCTGCTGGTGCAGCTGTTTCAATTGTTTCTTCTGGTCGCGGCGGTCGTCCTTCACTAATTCATCCAGGCGGTTGCGCAGCTCTTCCAGCAGCTGGTTCTTTTGAATAATGTGGAGGGTATGGGTGGTGAGCTCCATTTTGCGGTTCTCCAGCTCGGCCTGCATACGGCCCTGGGACACCTCGTACTGCTGGCGTTCCTGCTGGGCAAGGATCTCCGCATGCTTTATCCGCAGGCGCTGGCGGCTGATGATCACCGTACCTAACACTACCAGCAGTATAATTACTATTACTACCGCTATAACAATAACACCGTTCATTTTACGGGCCAGCTGCAGGCGTTCTATTTCGCGGTTCTTTTTTTCCATGCCGTACATGGTTTGCAGCAGGGCTACCTGTTTACCGCTTTCGCGGGAGTAGATATCCAGTAAATGCTGGCGGCTAAGCTCCAGGTAATAATAGGCGCTATCGTTCATGCCCAGCAGATTGTAGGATTTACTAAGATCTTTATACGCCCCGCTTAGCTGGTATTGCTCATTGGTTTGCAGGGCTAATGCCAGCGCCTGGCGGGTAAGCTGCAGCCCCTCGCGGTAACGGCCGGTTTTACGCAGCACATCGCCCAGGTTGTTGAGCACTTCTATGCGGGCAATATCGTCGGCGGTTTGCTCATCCAATGTAAGCGCCTGCTGAAAGTAGTAACGGGCGGAATCATAGCGGGCCAGGTCTTCATAAATGCTGCCGATGTTCTCGTAGATTTTGGCAATGCCCTGTTTATCATCCAGCTGCCGGTATTGGGCCAGGGCCTGCCGCTGAAAGTAAAAGGCGCTGTCGTACCGCTGCTGCTTTTCATACAGGTGGCCTATTTTCCCCAGGGTCACGGCCATGCCGGCGGGGTTATGTAAATGGCTGTAAATAGATAAGGCCTCCTGGTATTGCTGGTGTGCAAGGCCCCGCTGGCGGTTGTAGTAATAAAGGATCCCCAGGTCGTTCAGGTTATTAGCCAGCTGCTCCTGCCGGCCTTCGCTTCTGAATATTTCCCCGGCCTGCAGGTGATAGTCCAGTGCCTGGGGGTAATGCCCCAGGTGAAAACAGGCGCGGCCCATTTGCTGCAAATAGCCGGCAGCGATAAATGCATCTTTCTTCTCAATAGCTTTATTATAGGCGGCCTGCAGCGCCAGGAAGGTGGAATCCTGGGGTGGCTGCTGGTAATCGTCGCTTTGCTCAAAACGGCGAAGCTTTAGTGTAAGCTCCTGGGCAGCGGCGGAAATTGTCAGGGATAAAAGCAATATAATGATGAGAGCACGATTCATGCTGCAAAGGAAAGGCTTGAATATTATCTTATTGTTAAGGGGGTGGGATTAGGGTTAACTAATGTTTAATGAGGCTGGACTGTTTGTTAGATTGCCCGCAGGATTAAAAACAAAAATACTTGTGGGTACACACATCTAATACTTGTCCCAGAGAAGTTCCTGCCCGCCTGCAGGATTAAAAACAAACCTTGGCTGGCGTGCCCCGCTTGATGCCGCCCCATAGCCCTTCAAAGCTGCTACGCCCTCCAACGCCCCATCAAAGCCCCAAACAGCCAGGCGCAGTTTGTTTTTAACCTGCAGGCAAAAGGCAATTCAATGAAGCCCTGTTTAACGAAAGTTTGATCACTTGTACGTTAAAACAAGACAGAAGGCATAATAAAATGAATTAACTCATTCCGATCTCAATGATTGCACCGGGTTCATAAGCGCTGCTTTCACCGACTGGAACGATACCGTTAAAAGCGTAATAACCGTCACAATCAAACCCGCCAACATAAACACCCACCATTCAACATTAATATGATAAGCAAAATTATTCAGCCAGCGCTGCATCAGATACCAGGCCAGCGGCGAGCCTATAACAATAGCGATCAGCACTAACCGGATAAAATCTTTTGAGAGCAGCGTCACTACATTACCCACACTGGCGCCCAGCACTTTTCGAACCCCTATTTCCTTTGTGCGCTGTTCCGCCATAAAAGCAGAGAGGCCAAACAGGCCCAAACAGGCCACAATAATGGCCAGCACGGCAAAGCTGCTGAAGATCCGGCCGGTACGCTCTACATCCGCATACATGCGGGCAAAACGTTGATCCAGGAATGAATACCGGATAGGCTGATGGGGCGTAAAAGCGTTCCATACCGATGTAACGGATGAAATAACGCGGCGCATATCAGCCGTATGCATTTTAACGGAAATAATGGAAGGCCCGTTCCCTATGGCCAGGCAAAGCGGTTTGATATTTTCCCGGAGCGATTCAAAATGAAAATCTTCTACCACGCCAATAACCGTCCAGGTTTTGTCGGTATTAGTAATACGCTTGCCAACGGCATCTTTCAATCCCAGCTGCTTTGCCATGGTTTGATTGATGATCACGGCCTGTGAATCCGTAGGCAGGTCAGCGGAAAAGTTCCTCCCCGCCAGTATATGCATGCTCATCGTTTTAACATAATCATGATCCACCATCCATAGCTGGCCCGAAACAGGCAGATTCTCCTCTAGCTTCCCTTCTTCAGAAAACAGGTGCTTATTTCTTTTAGTGCCCGAAACAGGCAGGTAATCGCTGACAGTAACATTCTTTACACCCGGTAATTGTAACAGCGCCTTTTTAAACGCGGGCGCCCTGTCCCCTACTGCATTGGCGCCTTGTATCATCATCACCTGCTCCTTATCAAAACCTACTTTCTTATCAAGAATATATCTCACCTGGCGGTAAATAACAAAGGTGCCTACAATAAGGGCGATAGATATGGTAAACTGGAAAACAACCAGTGCGCTGCGCATATTGGAACGCCGGCTTCCACGGCCAATATTTCCTTTGAGCGCATGAATAGGCTGAAAGGAAGAAAGATGCAAAGAGGGGTACAAGCCCGCCAGTACGCCTACCACCATCGCTGAAACAATCAGCAGCGGCGCCAGCCACCAGGCATTCCAGGGGAATTGCAACAACTGGCCCGAGAGTGTATTAAAATAAGGTAACAGCAGCCAGGCCAGGCTTATGCCCAGCGCAAAAGAAAGAAAGCTGAATAAGGTAGATTCACTGAGGAACTGCCGGACCAAACCGGCACGGTCAGAGCCGATGGTTTTTCTGAGCCCAACTTCTTTGGCCCTGCTGGCCGACCTGGCAGTAGAAAGATTAATAAAGTTAATGCAGGCTATAATAAGAATAAAGCAGGCAACAGCGCCAAACAGCCATACCAGGCGGATATCGCCGTGATGCAGGCCATCATTGATGCCTTCAGATCTCAGGTGAATATCTTTCAATGACTGCATCGCAAGGGTTACTTTCTCAAATATTTCAACTATCCGCGTATCGCCCCGGGCATTTGTAAGCAGGTACTTGCTTTTTATATCGGCAAATTTCGCCTGAAATTTCGCAGCATCTGTACCCGGACGCAGCAAAATATATGTTTGATAGTTGTTAGCCAGCCAGTTTGTTTGCTCCCCCTGCCAAAGCTCCACTCCTTTCAGCGTGGGTATGAAATCGCACTGCAGGTGGGAGTTTGATGGAAAATCGGCTATCACACCGCCTATTTCATAGGGCTTCCCGTTATTATTATTTAATATGAGCGATTTACCAACGGGATCCTCATTAGGGAAGTATTTATCTGCTTTACGTTTTGTTATTACAATAGTATTAGGCTTGTCAAGCGCATGTGCAGGATCCCCATAAATAAAGCGGATCTGTAGTATATCCAATAACTCCTGGTCGGCAAAGATCAGGCCTTCCTCAAAATTATTCTCAACTTTGTCCGAACGCCTCACCTGGGCGCTGCCCGCGCCAAAAAGCTCGAGATCTAAAAAGCGGCCTGTCTTTTCCACTTCAGGATAATCCCTTTTTAAAGCGCCTGCAAGCGGAGCGGGTAAATAAGCATTCTTGTTATCCGGCATATGCCAGTCAATCACAACCCGGTAAATGCGGTCTGCCTGAGGATATTGAAGATCATAGCTAAGCTCATTCCTGATATACAATGCGATCAGCAAACAGGCGGCAATACCCAAAGCAAATCCGCCTATTTTAATGGAAGAATACATTCTTTGTTTGGATAGGTTCCTCCAGGCAATTTTGAAGTAGCTTTTGAGCATGCTTTGTGGTTTCCCCCTCCAATACAAGAATGCTGCCATCCTGCAACATACACTGGTAGCGGCCTTTAGCCCTTTTGTACCGTCCGGATCTGAACGATGGCTGTCCGGAACTGAACATCTAAACCACCGCCTCCTTATTGTATTTGCTCTTGTATTCCAGCGGCGACATACCCGTAATTTTGCGGAAAACTTCACGGAAGGCTTTCAGGTCGGAATATCCCACTTCATACATCACTTCATTGATTGTTTTACGGGTATTTTCAAATGCTTTTTTTGCCCATTCGATCTTTACCCGCTGCGCATATTCAATAGGCGTATTGCCGGTAGCTTTCACAAACCTGCGGTCAAAGTTCCGCCGGCCAACCGCTAACCTGGACGACAGCTCCTCCACTGAGATCTTTTCATCCAGGTTGCTTTCAATGTACGACTGTGCCTGTTTCACTATTTCATCGCCATGCAGCTTCTGTCCTGTAAATATGATGAAGGCCGACTGGCTTTGCCGGTCTATTTCAACCTGCATTATTTTAGAACAATAAATGGCGGTCTGCCGGTCGTAATATTTCTCCACCAGGTAAATGGCCAGGTTCAGAAAAGAGTAGCCACCACCGTTAGTATAAATGCCGTTTTCATCTGTGATCAGGTTCTCTTCCTTTAAGATCACATTGGGAAATAAGCTCCTGAAATTATTGGCCGTGCGCCAATGCGTGGAGCATGTTTTACCATCCAGCAAACCGGCTGATGCCAGCATATAGGCGCCGGTACACATGCTGGCAACCTCTGCCCCATTCCGGTATTGCTTCGCCACCCAGTCTGCCAGCAATTTGTTTCCATCTGCAATTTTTTGAAAATCGTGCACCAGGGATGGAATAAGGATAAGATCGGTATGCCGGATCGCTGAAACAGGCGACACATTATTCAGTGTCATCATACCATTGTGAAATTCACTCTGCGCAGAAACGCCTGCCAGCTCAATCTTAAACAGATCATCTTTACCATTTTCTTTCCAGTATTCGTTGGCGGATGCAAACATTTCAAATGCGCCAACTATACAGGCCACACTGCTTAAAGTGCACTGCCCGTCAGGGACTATTATTGTAAGATGTTTCATCGTTTTTATTTAAAGATACCCATTTGTGCTGTCCTGATCAACCCATCATAATGTCCAATCGGCTACCCCTGAAAGTGATTTATGGAAATTAGCTTTGTATTACAAGCAAAACACATTTTATGAAAAGGTCAATTTTCATTTTAGCACTGGGAGGTTTTGGCATCATTACCACAGAGTTCAGCGTAATTGGCATTTTACCTGTACTGGCAAAAGCATTTCAGATCTCTATAGATACCGCAGGATGGTTGTTAAGCGGGTTTGCGCTTACTATTGCAGTCACGGGCCCTTTTACGGTGCTGCTAACATCCAGGATCAACCGCAAGTGGCTGATGACAGGCGCGCTGTCCGTTTTTGTGCTCTCTAATATTGTTTCAGCACTCTCGCCCAATTTTACGGTGCTGATGATTGCACGTATTGTACCGGCGTTGCTGCATCCTGTGTTCTGGTCGGTTGCCATTGCAACCGCTTCACGGCAGGTAGCTCCCAAAGATGTGCCCAAAGCGGTAGCAGTGGTAATGGGGGCCATTAGTGTGGGTACTGTATTAGGGGTACCGCTTACTACCTATATTGCCGACCTCGTGAACTGGCAGGCAGCTTTTATTACTGCAGGCATCATTAGCCTGCTGGCGCTGGCCATGCTGGTAACCTATATACCATCCATGCCTGTAACAGAAAAGCACACGCAGCGCAGCCAGGTAAGGTCACTGGCTAACCCGCAGCTATGGGTAAATCTTTTAGCCACCATTATCATGATTGCCGGTATGTTCTCTACCTATGGCTACCTGGCAGCATTCCTGTCGAAAGTTTCCCTGATGAATGGCAAAGAGATCAGTCTTATGCTGCTTTTATTCGGCGGCGCCAGCGTTGCAGGTAACTGGCTGGCCGGTATTTTACTAAGTAAAAATGTAATGCTTACCACGCGCCTGTTCATCGTTGCGCTTATTGGCGTGCATATGCTGGCTTACTTTTTCGGCGGCATGTTTGTTCCGGTTACCGCTATTGTTACGCTCTGGGGACTTATCCATACCGGCGGCTTCCTGATATGCCAAACACGTATTTCAGCCGAAGCGCCTGAAGCGCCCGAGCTGGCCACCAGCCTGATGGTATCTTTCGGAAATGCAGGTTTTGCCCTGGGCTCTTTCCTGGGTGGAATAGTGATCACGCGTTTTGGAATACAAAATGTTGTTTGGATAAGCATCCTGTGCCTGCTGGCAGCCATGGCCTTTAGTTTTGTATTCATAAAAAAACGTGCTGCCGGAACAGCAACATTTGCTAAAGAAAAAGGAACCGCTATAGCCGCGTAGTTAACTCATAAAACAATTTGTTATGAAAAGTATTTGTCACAGACTTTTAATTAAAGCTGCACCGGAAACCGTTTATAATGCTTTAACCCTGGAGGAAGGCCTCTCCGCATGGTGGACACCTCAAACAAAAGCGGAACCGGAAACCGGCAGTATTGCGCGGTTTGCCTTTGGCCCTGATTACTTCAAGGAAATGAAGATCACTAACCTTGAACCGTTCAGTAAGGTTGAATGGCTTTGCGTGAAAGCTTATGAGGAATGGATCGGCACCACAATTACATTTGAATTACAGCCGGTTGAAAGAGGCACCGTGCTGTTCCTGCATCATGATGGCTGGAAAGCATATACACGTGAGTTTGCCGGCTGCAGCTATGACTGGGCGCTTTTTCTGAGAAGCCTGCGGTTGTTGTGTGAAACGGGTAAGGGAGTGCCATATCCGGATCAGGGGTAATAGCGGTGTGGGACTGCGCCATTACCATCTCTGGCAACCTTCCATAGAGAGCACGAACGGAATCGAACCGTTGTTAAAATACATTTGCAGTGTATCCCCTTTACCAACATTAGGTACATGCTCATTAGCGGAGGGCAATGGAATTGAACCATCACCGCTGTTACACGGAACATCTTAGCAGAATGCCGCAACAAACCAATATTTGCCTACCCTCCAGGTAGTGGGAGATATAGGATTCGAACCTATTATGTTTCTGATGTACCGGATTTACAGTCCGGCGCCACTCCACCATCGTAGCCGATCTCCCAAAAACCATATAAAATAAAAAAACCCGACTGGTGATACCAATCGGGTTTGTAATGTGTTATTATTCAGCATCACATAATAGTCCGACCAGTACCTTGCGGATACCGATAACATGAGCTACTATATGACATCATTAATTTCATGGGAGCAAAGATATGTGTTTTGTGCTTTTAAAAAACAGTTTCTTCCAAAATATTTTTTCCGGTCTGTTTCTGTACCGCAATGTTCAATCTTTTTACAAATCGTCCCAAATCTACAGCCCGCACTACAACAGCTGATCCCCTCTTATCATAAAACCCATAGGATTTTGATATCATTTTTTATATTTGAACTCAGCGTCATGAAATTCTACGGTTATATTGCTTTCCTGATCTTACTATTACAGACGGCCATTTCTTCCTGTTATGCGCAATATTATTTTAAGCATTACCAGGTGGATGATGGTTTAGTTCACAATGCCGTAACCGCTGTAATACAGGATAGCACCGGTTTAATATGGGTAGGAACCCGTGGAGGCCTGAACCGTTTTGATGGCTACTCTTTTAAAGCCTATAAAAACAATAACGATAAATTCGGCAGCCTGGGAAATGATGTGATCAATAGCATAACCGAGGATAAGAACCGGATGATCTGGATAGCTACCGGCAAAGGCCTTTTTAAATATAACCCCTACAAAGAAGTGCTCACTGAGCTGGAAACTATCCCTAAAGAATATACCAACAATCTTGTAGTAGACAAAGATAATAACCTCTGGTTCCTCATTCAATTCTCCCTGTACAAATACATACAGGCAGAGAACCGGGTGGAGGATCTAAAAGCAAAGGCATCCTGTATTGCGCTGGATTCAAATATGAATTTATGGCTGGGAGATAATGATGGCAATATTCATATTTACAATCCAAACGTAAAGCCTCCGGCCAGGATAAGGATCGTTAATAAAAGCCTGCCTGCAAATGCCCGCTCTATCAGCAAAATATACCCTATCGGTAATAACGAGCTACTGATAGGTTGCTTTAAGCAGGGACTAAAAAGCTACAATACCAAAACCGGCATCGTCCAATCCCTCTCGCTGGATGCAGATAAAAACAAGGACATATTTGTCCGGGATATTGCAGCAGGTAATGATGGGCAATACTGGATCGCTACTGAATCGGGAATTTACATTTACGACCTGGCAGCCAACAAAAGCATAATCCTGAGAAAACGGCCGGGCGATCCTTATGCCCTGGCCGACAATGCCGTTTATGCGGTATGCAGGGACAACCAGGGCGGTATGTGGGCCGGTACCTTCTTCGGCGGGTTAAATTATTATTCAAAGGTCAATGCGCGGTTTGAAAAATATTATCCCCTGCCGGGCGCCAATGCGCTTTCAGGAAATGCGGTAAGAGAGATCTGTTCTGACAGCAGCGATCATTTATGGATCGGCACCGAAGATGCAGGGATCAACAAACTGGATCTGAAAACAGGGATCTTTACAAACTATACAGCTACGGGCAAAAAAGGAAGCATCTCTTATGATAATATCCATGGGCTGCTTTCCTGGGGGAACGAATTATTTATCGGTCCTTTTTTTCAGGGCCTGGAAATAATGGATGTGCGTACAGGATTGGTTAACGACCGGTTTAAGCTTATTCGTGACAGCAGCGGCCTGGTAAGTGATTTTGTAATTTCAATCTACCGCACCAAAAACAATAAGCTGCTGGTGGGTACCGCCTATCGCAATGCCGGGCTGTTTGAGTATGATCCACCGCATAAAACATTTAAGCGTATCAGCCAGATACCCTACAACACCTATGTTTACGATATCTTTGAAGACTCAAAAGGAAATATCTGGACCGGCAGCGTAAAGGAAGGTGCATTCTATTATAATCCTGCAACCGGCCGGCACGGGAACTTACATTTTGGCGATACCGCTAAAGGAAAAACTATTAACGAATTTCCGGTGTACAATATTTTTGAAGACAGCAACCATGCTTTATGGTTTACCACCACCGGCTGCGGGCTTATAAAACTAAGCCCTGACCGGAAAACCATCAAAAGATACACCACCACAAACGGGCTGCCCGGCAATGTATTGTACAGCATCCTGGAAGATGATTCAAAACATTTGTGGATCAGCTCATCCAAAGGCCTTGTTTGTTTTGACCTGCGCACAGAACAGGTAAAAGTGTACACAAAAGCCAACGGCTTAATAACGGATCAATTCAACTACAACTCGGCGTATAAGCATACAGATGGTAAAATGTATTTCGGCTCCCTTAAAGGAATGATTGCTTTTGACCCCGCTTCCTTTAGCCATAAAGAGCCCAGCCCTCCTACCTATATTACCGGTTTCCAGATCAATAATATAGAAACCACGCCCGGTGGGCACAACAGCCCCCTTTCCAGGTCTATTTTATATACAGACACGATTGTATTGAACTACGATCAGAATAATTTTAGTATTGAATTTGCCGCATTGAACTTTTCTTCGCCCGAAGCAACACGGTACAAATACCTCATGAAAGGCATTGACCAGCCCTGGACCTATCTCAATACCAACCGCAAAGCCTATTTTACCGATCTTACCCACGGCAATTACGAATTTATTGTGCACGCTGAAAGCAACACAGGAAGCTGGACGGGCAAAGAACGCCGGCTGTTCATCAAAATTCTGCCACCCTTTTGGAAAAGCAATTTCGCTTATATTATATACCTGCTGCTCTTAGGTACTATTATCTTCATCACAGATCGCATATACCGTCAATACCTTGAGCGTAAAAATCTGCGGAAGCAGCAGCTGTTTGAGCACGAAAAGGAAAAAGAGATCTACCAGGCCAAGATCGAATTTTTTACCAATATTACCCATGAAATACAAACGCCGCTTACACTTATAGCGGGGCCTATAGAATGGCTGAGCAAAAAATTTGACAACGAGCCTGATGTTAAGAAAAACCTCACAATAGCTGAACGTAACACCCGGCGCCTGATTGAGCTGGCCAGCCAGCTGCTTGACTTCAGAAAAACCGAAGCCGACCAGTTCAGCTTAAATTTTGTAAAAACAGATATTGTTGTGCTGATAACCGACCTGGTAAACAGCTTTAAACAACAGGCCGCCGCCAACAATATTAACCTGGATGTAGTATTGCCGGAAAAACACTTTATGGCATTTGTAGACAGGGAGGCGCTTAATAAAATATGTACCAACATCTTATCAAATGCCATTAAATACGCGGCTACCAGGGCCACGGTTCATATAAACACAGTACACGATGCCGATGAATATTTTACCATTAGCTTTAACAACGATGGCAAAGGCATACCGGAGGAATATAAAGATCAGATCTTTGAACCCTTTGTAAGAGTACGTGGCAATAACAAGCCGGGAACCGGTATCGGCCTGTCGCTGGCCAGATCGCTTACCGAGCTTCACAACGGATCACTGCGATTGATCTCCGGTGAAACTGATTTAATTATATTTGAGCTGCGACTGCCCATCCATCAAAAATTTGAGTTTCAATTGAGCAGTTGGAAAAGGATAAAATAGTATGACCGAAAGTATTCTTATTATTGATGATAATGAAGATATCCTGGAGTTCTTATCTGTAGTTTTGGGAGATTCCTACCAGGTACATCTTGCCGCTGACGGAGAAATTGCCCAGGCTGTTTTAGACAAAGAGATCATTCACCTGATCATATCAGACATTATGATGCCGGGAATTGACGGGTTTGAGCTGTGCAGGCTGATCAAATCCAATGTTGAATACTGCCATATCCCCATCATTTTATTAACTTCTAAAAATACGTATAAGGCCCACATCGAAGGGCTGGAAGTGGGAGCTGATGCTTATATACAAAAGCCATTCTCTTCAGAATTTCTGCAGGTACAGATTGCCAATCTGCTTAAGAACCGCCGTAAAATAAAGGATCATTTTGCCAGTTCGCCATTTGAGGATGTAAGGGTGATGGCGCATTCAAAAACAGATGAAGCCTTCCTGAAAAAGCTGGATGAATATATCAGAACCAATATTAAAGATCCCAATATTGATATTGATATGCTTGCCGAACACATGTTCATGAGCCGCACTACCTTATATCGCAAGATCAAATCTTTGTCTTCACTCTCCCCAAAAGAATTAATAGACATTACACGGCTTAAAAAAGCCGCCGATCTGATCGCCAGAAATGAATTTTCATTCTACGAAATTTCAAAGATGATCGGCTACAGCTCGCAAAGCCTTTTCAGCCGCAACTTTCAGAAGTATTTTAAAATGTCGCCCAACGAATACTTTGATTCATTGCCAAGAGAGTAAGCCCTTGCTTACTCTCTTGGTTTCACAATCTCTCCTTAATCTTTATCTTCATCATTCACCGCATCTTCCCATTTCGTCCACATCTCTACACCCGGGTCATAACCGTTGTAACCGGGGTTTTGGCGCAGCCTGCCATACAGGTTTGCATCAATAGCCGATTGAGGAATAGGCCAATAGATATTACGTGGCGCTATAGTATAGGATCTGCCCTTTACCGTTATTTTGTTCTTGTTGTAATAATTGCTGTAATGCTGTATGCGCTGATACCAGTAACTATTGTCTGAAAGGGTATTTACATTATAGGTATTTCCCCATTCATCTGCTTTGCCGCTTAAGGCCAGGCTGTACGACATACGGCTTAACTCCATGTGCCGCCATTCTTCCATCCATAATTCACGGGCGCGTTCATTGGCAATGTCGCCAATCGTAACAGCACCGTATAATTGCTGGCATTGGGCCCTTTGTCTTACAATATTTACATCTGCAGTAGCTGCGCCAATATTTCCTTTGTAAAATTCAGCCTCCGCACGAAGCAGGTAGGTTTCCGCAAGACGGTAGCAATACCAGTCGGCCGCCCCTCCCCTGTTGTTATTACTTGCAGCATTGCCAATATGATCAACATCATTTGCAAAAACCTTATAATGCGGCCAATCGAACCAGTTACGCACGGTATCGGTACACAAAATTTTGTTGCCATCATAAAGCCTGAGATTCTTGCCGAAATACAATGCATCTGAAGGGTCGTTATACTTCAGGGAATCCATTCTTGCCCAGTTACCCACCCTGCTGTTGTGCCGCAGATCTGCCGTATCCTCCATTCCGTTTACGTTCCACAGCTCATGTTCTGCAAAATAGGTAGGCCTGATCATTCCAATACCACGGCCTACAGCCGAGTTAAAATCCAGGTTAGCCCGGTAGGAGTTGCTTGATGAAGCATAGCATTGCATAAATTTCCCTGCAGGTGAAACCAGGCTGGAAATATTCCACATGGGCCCCCAGTTCCGCATCGTGCGCATTTTTATTGCAGCATCCGTATTATCACGGTTGGGCATTGCAAGAATGGTTTCTTTATTCGCCGGGATACATTTATTCACTGGGCGGTGCAGGTCCCATATCACGTTCCGTGTAATATGCCAGGTAGCTTCCTGCGGGCTTTCAAACGTACCAAATGAAGAGGTCATTAAGGAGTAGCCTGAACTATTAATTAATATATCAGCCTGCTCAATAGCTTTATCCCACTGACCGGTGGCCAGGTAGCATTTGATCAGCAACTGACGGCAGGCGCCTTTATTGATCATTCCTACATAAGCCATGCTGGATTGATCCGGCACCCATTGCACCGCATTCTCCATATCTTTAGTGATCATTTCCAAAATAGCTTCACGGCTGCTGCTCTTATAGTTTTGCTTTGGAGTAGAGGGGATTTTGGTTATTAAAGGCACATTGTTAAACTGAAAACATAAGGCCAGGTAACGGAACGCTCTGTGAAAGTAGGCCCTGCCAATGTATTCATGTTTGGTGGCTTCATCCAGGCCGGGAACTTTATCAATGAACGAGGTGATGGTATTGGCATACTTAATGCCATTATAAGTTTCTCCCCAGAAATAGCTCAGCATGTTCACATCATTCGTGTACATTCCGTCTGTTGGAGTAAGGCGTGATGCTACATCTGCAAAAATGCCTCCATCATCTGTTTTACCGGATACCGCCATGTCCGACAGCATATATTCTGTATTAATGGGCACAGAAATATCCCTGGTTGTAATGTAGCTCCAGTAAGCCCGTAAATGCTTGTCACACATGCCTATTGCAGCATCCAGCCCCGACTTGGTGGAGAAAGTAGCTTCAGGCTCATAGAAAGATAAAGGATCGGGCTTAAGATAATTCTTACTACAGGCGGCAATCGTTGCGGATACAATCACCACGAAGAGTATTTTTATGATATAGTTATTTTTCATGCGTCAAAGTTTAGAAAGTCGCGTTTAATCCAAGTGTGTAAATTCTCGGTGCCATATCACCGGTTTCTATGTCCCAGTAATTCCAGTTCTTATCTTTTTTCCACACAACCACGTTGCGAACCGTGCCATATAGCTTCAGGTTTTCAATTCCTGCCGGTGAAAGAAGCTTGTGTGGCATGGTATAACCGATTGACACATTATCAAGCCTGATAAAAGAACGGTCGAAAACCCTGTTGGGCGCCGCTACTCCCGAAGGACCTCTCGCATCCAGCCGTCCCCAGAAATCACTCGGATGCTCCAGCGTCCAATACTGTTTTTCATATGTATTGGCATTATACGTAACCTGCGAAACACCATTGTCCTGGTTCAGGTAAGAAGTGCTTAAGCTTTTATTGCCCCAGTAAGAATAGATATTGAAAGAGAAATTGAAATTCTTATAGGTAAAATCATTTCGTAATGACCACATAGTAGGTGCAGTACCCTGGCCCAGGAATTCCTTATCCTTATTATTATAAACCGCGGTTGTAGATCCGTCAGCGTTCTTTATATCGTCTGCCGTGTAGTTATTAGCTACTTTAGGATCTCCGGGGCGCTGGCCGTACTTAGCCGCTTCAGCCGCCTCATTCACCTGCCATATTCCCGTTACACGATAGTTCCAGATAGCGCTGGTTGATTGTCCGATAAACCATCCGTTGGTGATATCATCAGATTCCTTTGAGGACACCACATTGCCACTCGCATCTAATACATCCTCATACCGGTAATAAAGATGCTTGATCGTGTTCTTATATTTCGAAAACCCGAAAGTGGTATTCCAGCTGAAATCGGACGTTCTTATATTCTGTGAGCTCACAGAAATTTCGAAACCTTTATTCTGTACTTCTCCTAAATTGGTAGTGATGCTGGTAAATCCTGAAAAATCGGGCAACGACTGGCTCATGATCATATCCGTGGTGGGCATGTGATAATAATCGAGGGTGGTGCTGATCCGGTTATTTAAGAAAGCGAGATCCAGCCCAATATTATATGCCGTAGTTTTTTCCCATTGCAAATGGGGGTTTGCCATCCGGTCAATTCTTAAATAGTAATACTGGATATAATTGCCGCTGGCATCTACGTAGCCCTGGGTAGTGGCACCATTGGCAAGATTAGCCAATGCTATGTAAGGATTGGCAAGCGACCGGTTCCCGTTTTGGCCGTAAGACAAACGCAGTTTACCATTGCTCAGGGGACTCCATTTAAAGAAGTTCTCATTCGTAAATGTCCAGGCAAAAGCGGTGGAGAAAAAGGTAGCCCGCGGATTTGAAGTACCGAAAGCGGAATAACCGTCGCGGCGCACAGAGGCCGTTAACATATAACGGTCATCATACGAATAAAACACACGCGCCAGCAAGCCGTCAGCCGTTTCATGGGAATCGTCCGTATTAAAGCTGCTGTTAAGCGGATCGCCGGTGCCGGTTTCATGGAATCCCAATGCATCACTGGGCAAAATATTACGTGCATTAATAACATCGCTCCAATACTGCCGTTCTTCTGCTTCCTGCACCAGGGTTATATTTACCTTATGCTTATCTGCAATAGTTTGTTCCCAGCTAAGCGTATTATTCAGTGACCAGTCAAAACGTTTTGCCCAGTTCCGGTCTACCCCATGATTAATTGGCAGCCAGTCCGGATGCTCTGACGATTCAAAATAGCGGTTATAATACCATTGATACCTGGGAGAAACATTGAAGGAGTACTTGATATTAAACGGCAATTTTACTTTGGCAGAAAGAATGGTATTCAGCACAGTATAGCCCCTTTCCAGCTTCATATACTGTTTATTGAAATCATAGTTATAGCCTTTGCTGGCAGTCATTTCATCGCCCATGGGGTGTACTTCCAGGTTTCCATCGTCGTCTTTGTAAGCTGCAAAAGGACTGTTGTTCGTGATCTGCGACCCCCAGTTAACTGCCAGATTTCCGTCGGACCGGTCCTGGAAGTTCACATTGGCGCTGATATCCAGCCAGTCGGTGACCTTGCCGTCCACTTTTAAATTGGAGCGCATGGCCCGGTAATTATCGCCCACAACCACTCCCTGGTTCGACAAATAACCTGCAGACAAATAATAATTTATTTTATCACTGGCGCCGGATACGCTGAGGTTATAATCCTGGTTAAAGCCGGTACGGAAACTATGATCATACCAATCAAAGCTTTTACCCTTTAGATAGTTATCCAGGGTAGTGAATTGAAGACCTAAGCGTTTAGCATAGATCTCTTTATCGGATGCGTTAGGGGTATTCGTTGAATAGTTTCTCCATTGATCGATCGTGATCCCATATTTTTTCAGCATTTCATCCGTAGGCGTTTCATAATATCCCAGTTTGCCCGCTGTTGCCGTTTCTGATATATAAGGTTCATAAGCGCCTGTTGCTGAATTAATGCCGTAGGTAGCAGCGGTATACCAATCCTGCCGGTATTGCATATAAGCCTCAGGGCCCAGCACCTTCCTGTTTGCCGCCATATCAGCAACACCGAAATTGGTGGTTAGATTAACAGTAGGTTTTCCCTTTTTCCCTTTTTTTGTAGTGATGATGATAACCCCGTTGGCTGATTTTGCTCCGTAGATTGCAGCAGCTGATGCATCTTTCAGGATATCGATCTGGTCAATATCATCAGGATTAATTTCAGACAGCTCTCCATAAAAGATCATACCGTCCAGGATCAGCAAAGGATCATTATGCCCGCCATCGGTATACACCGAACGCTGGCCGCGGATCCGTATCGTACCTCCTCCTTTTGCAGAAGGATCAAAACCTACACTCACACCCGGTGTACCACGTATTACGTCCTGAACGGTTTTAGGATTTTCGTCTGCAATCTTATTCGGGCGGATAGAAGTTATTGCCCCGGTAAGATCTTTCTTTCGCATGGTGCCATAACCAATAACAACCACATTATTTAGCTCGTTGGTAGCTTGCTGCAGTATAATGGTCAGAGGTCCCTTATCCGGTATTACCTCTCTGCTGATAAAGCTCACGTGCGACGCTCTCAGGGGAACACCTCTCTCAGCCTGAATGCTGAAATTACCGAATGCATCTGTTTTTGCGATCACGGTTGTTCCCTTAGCGGCAATTGTAACACCCGGTATTCCATTACCCAGCGTGTCCGTAACCCGGCCGGTTATAGTTTGCTGCTGTGCCTGGGCGCAAAAGGGAAACACCAGGAACAATAAGGCCCCGAATAATCCAGGCAATAAGAACCTTTTACACCAGTCAGCCGCCTGGCTTTTCCTGGTTTTCGTAGAATTTTTCTCCATAATGATCAGTTAATCTTTATCGCGATGAATTTATAATAGCATATATTTTGGTTGATACGCATCCGGGCACGGTTGATAGTGACGGATACCGCTGGGTCATCGCAGCACCACCAGTACTTTTATTTCAATTGGCCTTAGGGAATAATGTTTTGTGGCTGTCATAAGTGGAATATTCATCGGCGCGAATCCTGGAAGTTTTTACGTACCGCTTTTTCTTGTGGAGACGCCTTTCCCCTTTGAGCATCGGAAAACTGCGTAAAAGGCTTTCATATAGCTGATCTACGTGGTTTATCGTCGTGGATGATCATTAACCCTAATACTGTGGTACGAAGTAAAAAATCTTTCCCCGTGCATTTTATTCAACTTTTTGTCGAATCGTCCCAAAATTAAAGGTGCAGGCTAAGCCGTTGATGTTGTGGCCTTTGTGCGAAAAAGACCGCCAACATCAACGGCAGTATGAAATAACCAACTATTTCCCTAAAAGTGCAGCTCCGCACCACAGATAGGGCGCCTGCCCGTGGAGGTCACCTGCATTACGTGGGCGGTCATGGTAATATTGCTTATCATTCTTTTTGCCCGTGCCAACACAAACTTCGGTTACATTATTACGTTCATCAATATGCGAAACCATGGCCATCCATGCTTTTCGTGCTGCAGGAGCATATTCGGCTGCATTTAACCAGCCCTGCTGAACGCCTATAATAAATGCATAGGTAAACATGGCAGTGCCGGATGTTTCCGGCCAGAAATCTGCCTGGTCAATAAGCTGGTTCCACATGCCATCCGGCCTTTGGTGCTCTTTCAGGCTTTTCATCATGGCAAGATAGCCTTCCATGATACGCTGGCGGTTTTTGTGATCTTTAGGCAGCTCACGAAGCAGGTCCGGCATGCCTACTGCCATCCAGCCGGCTCCTCTTGCCCAAATGTATGGAACATCCGGAGCGTGGTAGAAAAGCCCGTTCGGGCGTTGCAGCTTATCTAAATAGAGCACCATTTCTGCTGCTGCCCGGTCAAGATATTTGCGGTCGCCGGTTACTTTATAGGCCTCGTTCTGCACAACAGTGATCATGTACATATCGTCGATCCATAAACGCGTTTGCCATGAATAGCCTTTATCTGCCCAGGCTTTTTCATCCGGTTTCGCATCCGCCGGCAGCTGCCACTGTGAATCGGCATAGGCGAGCCCCATTTGCTTATAGCGTTCGTCTTTTGTTATCTGGTAAAGTTTCAGCGCAACGCTGCCGAACATATTGTAGTCCACATGGTTCATGGGAGGCAGCAGCGCTTTTTCGCGGGTAAAAAGGGGTTCAAATTTATCCTGTAAAAGCTTGATAAGCTTTTGGTCTTTTACTTTTACCGCGTAGTCCAGCGCACCGTTCCAGGTGCAAACTTCGGCATAGTGAATGTACTTTCCGGCATAGAGCTCATGCCGGCCGTCTACGAAGTGATAGGCCAATCGCCGGCTCACCTCATCGGGCGTAGATCCCTTTGGAAATTTGGTCAGAAGAGATTGCTGGGCAAACGAACTTTGAAAGGATATAACTGCCAGCAACGATAAAAATAATTTCCTCATAACGCTTTTACTTTGACTTATTTTAATTTTTGTGATTGTTTTCAACGCTAACAACAACGGCCTCCATACTTCAACCAGGTATAAGGTAAAGCCCAAGGCCAATATGGCCATTGCCGGAATACTATAAAATCGTCCCCAATTTATTGCCGGCCCCGGATCATTTTAGTCCTGAGGCCGGAGTGATGCGAAGAAATAAAATATCTCTTTTAAATTTTGTTCAGGTTTTTGTCGATTTGTTCTAAAATGCCGGGAGGCAGGCGCTAATGAAAAAGGGACAGATCATACTTCTGATGATTTGTCCCTTTCAGTGGGAGATATAAGATTTGAACTATTGTATTCTTATCGTCTTTTTGTTGTGGTGACAATTAACAGAATTAGTCCACCGAAAAACAATCCTAAGCCAAGTAGTAAGCAAATTGTACTTGTTGGATGTCCGAGTTTCGTTGTCCACGCAAATCCATCTAAAAGCCAGCCGAGAATAATTGCCGCAACCGACAAGAATATTTTTCCTTTCATAGTCAAATTACCGGCTTCTTATTTCAAAATTCAAGGTGTGTTTAAAAAATATATTAGCACCAATCGAATGTGCGTTCTGCCTATTTCTTTACCGCAATAATAATCCCGGTGGCCCAGTTTTGTTTTGTTAATACCAGGTCGGTCCTGCTTTCTATATATTTTACAAAATTGATCGCTTTTTCCTGGTGCCCATCCGGCCAGTTTGGCTGAGGCAACATATCGTCCACAATATAAAGCCCGCCTGTATTCAGCATCTCTAATACTTCGTCCAAAAGAAGATATTTCCCATGCCAGGTATCGGCGAAAATATAATCGAATTTTTGTCCTTTATTATTCTTTACCCAGTCTTCACCATCAGCATGCACCAGGTTTAAGCGCTTGTCATCACCCAAATGTTGTTTAGCGATTGCCAAAAGCGCTTCATCATTGTCAAATGAGATCAGTGTGGAATTACTATCCATGCCGCTAAGGATCCAGGAAGTTGAAAGCCCGGTGCCGGTTCCAAGCTCTAAGAATTTGCCGGATGGTTTTGAAGCGGCTAAGGTGCGTAATAAAGAGCAGGTTAAAATGTCGGAGGCCATGGTAAAGCCGCTTTCTTTTGTTGCCTGGTCTATAGCAAAGTAAGATTGAGGGATGGGTTGATTGATCTCGTGGGTCATTTATAATTCTTTATTTATGAGAAATTGTCCTTCCCGGCCTTGTATCGAACGCAGTAGAAAGGATGACGCCCTCACCATCCCCCCTGCGCACCGCCCCCGCCACCGGTACCACCGCCAAAATTAAAACCAGGCGCAGGTGTGGGCGTTGGGGTAAAGCTTTCGGAAACAACCAGCGATTCGCCCTGGATCTTTTCCAGCAGGTGGGTGTTATCTATCTCCTGACTGGTAAAATCGTGCTTAGGTGTTTTAAGATAACGGATCAGCACATACGCAATACCTATCATTACAAGACCGCCCAGGGTCATTTCCAGCTCTATAGGCGCCATGTGGTGATACTGTTTAACAGTAAGTACAATACCGGCAATTAACACCAGTCCTGTACGCAGCAGGATCACATTCTTTTTCCAGATGCCCGCTGCAATGTAAGCCAGCGGAATAAGTACGGTAAAGATCCAGAACAGCCAAGCACCGGGAATGCTTTGGCCCGGTTCCAGGTTAAGATCAAAAAATTCGTTGCTGGCTTCCCGCACTACTAAATAGTTTACAGATAAGTAGCCGGTAACTAAGGTGGTGATCTCAATAATGCTGCCGCAATGCCGGTAGTGCCGCCATTTTGTTTTCCAATCCCATTTCCTGGCCCAGGCATAGATACCATAAGAGGCTATCATCAGTAGTAACGGCGCGGCAATACGGCCCGCAGTACCCATATTGATTGCGGCATAGAACAGGCATGCTAATAAGGCTATAACAGCTGCAATGCTCACAAGCGTATCGGCAAAGCGCAGGGCGGCATAAGCCGTTACCATAAAAATGATCAGGCTATATACCAGGTAGGGTGTATCATTGGGCAGCGCCATTATAATGCCGCTCAGAAGTAACGATATGCTGCCCCACAACAGGGCATCATCTACCCCGGAGCGGTGGTGCTTGGTTTCCCTGATCATGAACTCCAGCGCGCCGTAGGTTATGAGCCCGAAAAAGATGATCAGCCCCTGCCAGGATTCTTTAATAAGCTGTATGAACATCAGCCCGAATAATCCAAACGAAAATAGAACAATGACCACCGTTAACAGGAACAGCCCTATACGGATGAAAATATTGGGTGTGTAAAACGGTACGGGATACGCCTGGAAAATGCGCTCCTTTTCCTCTTTACTGATGCATTGCTGCCTGTAGGCTTCTTCCGCTTCTTCGTGCAGCACCTTATTATCCAGCCATTCCTGTTTATATGCCAGCATTGTGTTTGATCTTTTTGTTGAGGTTAATAAGGAATAGTATCAGCCCTACGCCGGAGCCAATGAAGTAGAACAATATCAGGTACACAGCGCCCAGGTCAATATCCTGCGCCAGCATCAGTAAGCGGATCACTAAATAACTGAGCGCGATATAGCTGTATAAGGTAAGGATCAGCATAAAATAAAAGGAATGATCCTTTAAAGCCTGCCTGTAGAAATAAAGAGCAGTCCCTGCTACCGCCATTATGAACAGGAAAAACAAGTGCTCAAAGTGGAACATACCTGCCAGCAGGGAAATGAACAGCACGTGCGCGCCAATGTTGATATACGTAAAGCGGAAATGTGCTTTAATGTTCCGGTACCGGGATAGCTCCCCTGCTGCGATCAACAATACCCCCAGCACGATGCCGGTGAAAATAAGGGTTTCGCTGTTGAAATCATTTTCCCGCAGAATGCGCAAAGGCGTTACCACAATGCCCATCCACGCGGCCAGGTTAGTGATGGCCAGGCTCAATACCCCCAGGTGATCGAAATAATAAGCGCTGAAGAACAACACCAGCAGCGGAATAAACCCGGCCAGCCGCAGGTGATCCCCGAAAATGGCATACTGGAATTGTATATAGGCAATGAAGGTTACAAAGGTAAGACAGCCCAGTAACAGCAGGTAGTCCGACAGGGCATCCGGCGCAGGCACCTTGCCAAAAGAAAAGGGCTGCTTTCTTTTGTTGCAGTAGTAAAAACAGCCGGCGCTTACAGCAGCAATGAATAGCAGAATAACCTGGTGGCCAATGGTGTCAATGTTCTTATAAACCAGTATTCCCAGGCCGGTGCTGAGCAGTAATACGCCCAGGTACAGGACGGTTTTCAGCTCCCAGTGCAGGGAAAACAACTTATTGGCGGACACGGCTTTGACTTTTTCTACACTGCTCTCACTGATCAACCCCTCTGCGTGTAGCCGCTCAAATGTATGTGGGTGCATAGTTTACAGGGACTAGTATGCTGCAATATAGAAAAAAATCTATCGTACATCTGCAACTAAAAGGGGATTTAAATAAGTTTTTGATTATATATTTTTGAATTCTAACTATATCGAAGCCCTCATTTTTTATTACTATCCTATGTCAATGCCCAGGGTAAACTGGTCGTGGAGCATTTATGAATCGTTGCCCGGGTACAGCCGGAATCAGGGGGTGTTATGGTTACTGTTGCTTTTGATACCTGCCTTGCCACAGGTATCCCGGGCACATACCGTAATGCCTCCGGCGGCTAAAACCGCACGCATAAATGCTTTTGCAGACAGTACCAACATACCGCCAACGCTCTCACTTTCGCACACGGATATCTCCTGTAATGGCCGTAATGATGGCACCATAACTGCTGCAGCATCAAAAGGTAAAGGTTCCTATCAATATAGTCGCGACGATGGACGCAGCTGGCAGAACGATCCTGCATTTACGCAGCTGCCGGCAGGTACCTACACTATTATAGTGCAGGACAGCGCCCAACTGCGTGATACCGCAACCATTCAGCTCAAAGAGCCGGCAGCCCTGGCTATCAGCGAGCAGCATGCCACGGCCTCCTGCTATGGCAATGCGCAGATCTCGGTACTGCCATCCGGCGGCACATCACCCTATACCTATAGCCTGGACAGCGCCCGTACCTGGCAGGCCGCCAATTACTTTAACAAGCTGCTGCCGGGCGATTACAGCATACTGGTAAGGGACCAGCACGAGTGTATGACCAGCGCCTGGATGCACATCACCTCTCCCGACCCTATATATATTGAGCTTAGCGCGGAACATGCCACCTGTTACGAGAGCGCCACCGGGCGTATTTCCGTAAAAGTAAGTGGTGGTGAGCTGCCTTATATGTACAGTAAAGATGGCCGCACTTGGCAGGACGATCCCGTTTTTGAGAAGCTGGCGCGCGGCGCCTACAAGATCTATGTGAGAGATCACAACGGGTGCATATTAGATAAAACTATAGAGGTAACCGCACCCCGGCCCTTAACCATGCACACACAGAACCAGGATGCTGTTTGTTATGGCCATTCCAACGGCAGCATTAGCGTGCAGGCCCAGGGCGGTACCCTGCCTTACAGGTACACGAATAACAACGGGCTTACCTGGCAAACCACGCCTGATTTCCAGGGCATCTCTGCCGGCGATTATACTGTAATGGTATTGGACAGCAACGCCTGTATGACCTATGAGCAGGTAACCCTGAAAGAGCCGGCTTTCTTATACATTACCAGCGCAAAAGGCATCTTTAACGGTACAACAGACTGCAGTATTACCATGGTAGCCGGCGGGGGATCGCCCGACTATAGCTACAGCATTGGCAGGAACCAGCCATGGCAAAGCGCCAGCACCTTCGACAACGTTGTTTCCGGCTCTTACCCATTGTATGTAAAGGATCAGCATGGGTGCAGAACAGGGCTTATACTTACGGTGGCTACCTCGCCGGTGGTGCAGCTGGTAATGAATAGCTGGGGCCCATCCTGCTACCAGGGCGCCAATGGCAACATTACCGTAAATGCAGAAGGCGGCCAGCCTCCTTACCGTTATAGTAAAGATGATGGCGCCAGCTGGCAAAGTCAGAACCGCTTTGCAGGACCAGCCGGCGTATACAACATACTGGTGGAAGACAAAAATGGCAACCAGGTGCGCAGCCAGATCACTTTGAACGAACCCACCCTGCTAACAGCGCGTGTGGAAAGTACGGATGTAAGCTGCCGTAATGCAGCTAATGGCAGCATTCACACTTTTGCCGGTGGCGGATCTCCCCCCTATAAATACAGCATTAACAAAGGGGCTACCTGGCAAAGCAATCCTAACTTTATAGGTTTGCCTGGAGGACATTACACCATTACCGTAAAAGATGCCGGCAACTGCGATGCCAGCGCTGTTGTGGATCTTTATGAACCACCCGCATTGCATACTACCGGTAAAAGCAGCGCAGTTAGCTGCCATGGCGGTACAAACGGCAGTATAACGTTAACGGTTGATGGCGGTACAGCACCCTATCAATACACCAAAGATCGCGGGCTTACATGGCAGGATACTTCCTACTTTGCAAAATTGAGCCGTGGCACATATAAGATCTATGTGCGCGATCATAACGGCTGCCTGGACAGCATCTCGATAAAGGTGCAGGAACCGGCAGCGCTTACCATGCAACCCGCTGTACACCAGATCGATTGTTATGGCGCAGCAAACGGGAAAGTAACCTTTACCACCAGTGGCGGCACTACGCCCTACACCTACCGCATGGATAACGGTAACTGGCAAACGGAGCCGGTATTTGATTCTTTAACACCCGGCAACTATGCCGTAACTGTAAAAGATGCGAACGGCTGTACTTACACTACCACCGTAAGTATTACACAGCCCTATCCCCTGCTGCTGAAATTTATCTCTGCCACCAACGGCTGTTCCTACATAGGCGGGCAGCTGGCGGTAAAGGCCAGCGGCGGCACCTTACCCTATACCTATAGCTTAGCCGGCACCGCCATGAGCCGTACAGACGGAGATTTCAGCGGCCTGGCTGCCAGCAGCTATGAAGCAATAGTTACCGATAAAAATGGCTGTGAAACAAAGCTGGATCCCGTGGCCATTGACGTATCGCCCGAGCTAACACTGGTGCTGGATGAGAAACAGGACATGCAGTGCGATGGGATCCACAAAGGCAGTGTGCGTTTTCATGCTGCAGGCGGCACCCTGCCCTACCGGTATAGCCTGAATGAAAACACTATTGCCACCGGGGATATCCGGCCTTTGGATAAGGGCGCCTATAATGCCGTAGTACAGGATAAATACGGCTGCGTAGCAGTGCTGCCGTTCAAGATCCTTTTGCTGGATGAGGACTGCGAGCTAACAATGCCTACGGGCTTCTCTCCCAATGGCGACGGGCAGAACGATCTTTTCAGGCCGGCGCTGTACGGGAACATAAGCGGGTACAAGCTGGAGATCTTTAATGTATGGGGCAACCTGATCTTTTCTCATACAGATCCCCGGATTGGGTGGGATGGCTATTTTAAGGACCGGCCGCAGGCAGCGGGTACGTATGTATGGATAGCGCGGTATACGAACAGTAAGGGGCAGGCAGTGGTAAGGAGGGGTGCGGTGACGTTGGTGAGGTGATGGGTATATTTCGTATTTAGCTGGTGAAATATCTTATTGCACTTCGATAGATACTCGGAGTAAAAGCGCATGCAACTCCCATTAAAAGCGCATACTATTAGGGGTAAAAGCGCATGATCTGTGCTTTATCTACATTGCTATTATGCTGCATTCAGTAAGCGATCTATGGCCTATACCAGCCTGCAGGATTGAAAACAAACCTTGGCTGGCGTCATCCGATTGATAAAGATCAATTCCTTTATCAAAGTTCACACGGCATTCAACGCTTCATCAAGGTTCCGAACAGCCAGGCGCAGTTTGTTTTTAACCTGCAGGCAAGGTGCTGGTGCGTTGTAGAAATTAATATTGCACATGTAAATGCTTCTCTTTCGCTATAACTCCCTATTAATAAGGATCTAGCTCTGTCCTGACCCACTTCCGGGCCTGGTAGCGCAACGACCAAATGTGATAAAAAGTGATAAAAACGCTCATTTCATTTGGGACGTTTTACGCAGCCCCTTAACTTCGCTCCGATACTTTTATTCTTCATTTTAAAAACAATAACAATGCCTAAACAAAAAGGCCCTGTTTATTTTACAGGCACCCGTGGCGATGCCTGTTTTTATAAAATGGACGGGCAGTATTATATACGTAAGAAAAGCTCATTGAGCAGGAAACGCGTTAAGGAATCGTCTTCTTTTGAATTAACGCGGGTATATGCTGATCTGCTGGCGCAGGCTTCGCGGCTGGCTGCAGCGGTGTACCGGCCATTGCCACGTGAGCAAAAGAAACTGGCGTTATACAGGGCAATGACCGGAGAAGCGTTGCAGATGCTGAAGCAAGGTGTGGAAGCGGAGGTTATTAGCACACACCTGCAGGCATATTGTGCACCAAAAGTTGTGAAGGTTAAATCAGCAGAATGCAAACGAGCGGCTGTTAAAACCCTGGGGAAAACGAAGCATATCAAAGCCCGCAAAGATGAATACATCCAACCTGCTGCACATCTAGCTGTAACACATAAACACTTAACCAGAGCTGCGGCCCGTGGCGGTATGCACGTGCCAGGCATGGGTACTATTCATCTTGCATTTCCCAAGCAAGTACGGGTGTACATTACGGCGGAAGGTAAATTGGAAGTGAGGTTAACAAACAAGA